>PVMK01137883.1_pt1 | contig 50488 bp, 41 predicted proteins | sample 1853481 | NCBI WGS metagenome assembly PVMK01 (sample SAMN08533507, study PRJNA380276) | Marine sediment metagenome, whole genome shotgun sequencing project.
CACCTGCCGGAAGGTTTCTTCCACATTGCGGCCGACCGGTGGTGTGAGCACTTCATAGCCCTGGACAACACCGTCCGGGTCGAGGATAAATCGTCCCCGTGTTTCAACCCCGGCGTCTTCATCGTAGACCCCGAAAACTTTCCCGACCTTTCCGCCGGCATCGGACAGCATGGCGAAGGGAACTCCACCTTCCACCATTTTGGAGAGCTCGTTATCGTCCCACATTTTGTGGACAAAAACACTGGCGATGCTCATCGATAAAACCTCGACCCCCAGCTTTTGAAGCGCATCGTATTTTTCGGCAACTGCCGAAATTTCGGTTGCTCAGACAAAAGTGAAGTCACCTGGATAAAACAGAGCAGTACCCATTTGCCCAGGTATTCCGACAGTTTAACAGATACGAATTTACCCTTGTGATAGGCGGGTGCTGCAAAATCCGGTGCTTTCTTTCCAACTTGTATCATGGCTGTAACCTCCCTTGCCCTAATTGCATCTACTTCAGATTTATTCGATTCAACGTCAGCACTTTCACCGACAGGCCGCCGGTTGGGCGGGCGCAGCCGATTCCATTTCTTCTCCCATAAATACCTCCTCTCAGTTGTTTATGTTTCGTTTGCAGCAAATTCGGTGCCGCAGTTTTTCATAATGCCATTCATTAAGAGCATATACCCATAAAAACATAAATAAGCAAGTTTTTTTTACAACCCCCTAACCCATACAAGCCGGAAATCCGAAGCAAATTCGAATCACCAAAATTCAGTTGATTACAATGTTCGAACATGTGAAATAATTTACATATATACAGGTTGAGAGGTTCAGGGTTCAACGTTCCGGGTTTAAAAAACCCAGAATAGCTCTTATCAAAGGGTTCGTGTTTTCATCTGGTTATAAAGCCGCCTCACTCAATGGGGTACGCCGGGTAATGCAGATTTTGATTAATATAGGGGGCAGTATCTTATCGGTTGTAACCTTTGAACTTTGAACCCTGAACCTGGAACCGCTGAGTCGAGGCAAACTTTACCGGGAGAAGAAGAGAACCAGACGCCAAAGGAAAATTTTACCCATTGGTAAGATGGGACCCAAACCGGCAGGAACCGGCTATCCTACTGAAATAGTAACCGTATTTTCCGTTTTACATTTTGGAATGATTATTGCTCTAATATTTTTGAACCAGATTGATGGAAAAAGGGCATGTATGCCAACGGTAAATCATCTCACCATAAGGGACTATTTTGATCAAGTATTTACGGGGAAACAAAGAACCCGGAAAGTTTTTCCCTTTTCCGCGCAAAGAGCAAATGCATCCGGAACCGGGATGTTTCACCGGATGCTGGCATCCCGTCGGATGCAGGGGGTTGGAAAAGCAAACGTTAAATCCAGCGGGCTAACGATTGTGGATTATCTGGCCAATCCTCTCGGCGTGAAAGGTCGGTATCAACGTTCAGCGGAATTGTTATCATCTGAAGCAAAAGCGGTCAGATCCCCCGGCCGGCAGGTCCTTGCCGCAACCAAAGCATCGCCGGGGAAAGACACGGCATCATCCCTGTCGGAGGCAAAACCGGTGCCATCGCTTCGTCCGTCCGTTGCCATGCCTTCACAAAAACAACCCGATTCCCACGAGCGCCACAAGATTGAAAAGAGCATTCAGAAAGCAGCGAGCAAATACGATCTATCTCCAGCATTGATTAAAGGGGTCATCAGGGCTGAATCAAATTTTCAGGTAGACGCCGTCTCCCGCGCCGGAGCCCGGGGCTTGATGCAGTTGATGCCGTCCACGGCCAAAGAACTCGGCGTAACAAAACCATTTGATATCGACCAGAATATCGACGGGGGCTCCCGTTATCTGCGCAGAATGCTCGACAGTTTTGGCGGTGATGTCAAACTGGCCCTGGCAGCGTATAATGCGGGACCCGGAACTGTAAGAAGATATGGCGGCAATGTGCCCTACCAGGAAACAATACAGTACATCAATCGGGTGCTTCGATTCTCAGAGCAAACCACCTGAAAAGCATGGTGATTCTGAAATAACATTACATAAACAATTATTTCCCTCATATTTAGAGAGCTATAACATTTCGAGGTTTCGGGTTTCAGTGTTCAGGCTTCAGGAAAGACTTTTGCGGTGTCTGACACCTCGTGTGAAACATCATTTATTACAAAAATGTAGTTATTTTCTGATTAAACTGGCCGCTTTTCAGGCCGGCGACGGCGCTTATATGAAACTCCGTCTGGCCGGAACAGTGAATAGATTGAACGTCGAACATCGAACATCGAACATCGAACGTCCAATATTGATGACGCTACGCTTTATCTATTTTAAAAAAAGCGAACCGCAGCCTGCGACGAGCTCAGCCGTGTCGAATTTCGAAGGGTAGACTCGCTCGTGCAGCGCTTCCAGCCCGTAGGCTTCCAGAGGCCGGAGGCGCAGGCGCTTGCGCAGCACCAGCGTGTGCACCGCGTGTTGCTCAGTCCTTTTTTTAATAGACAGAATTCATTATTCGATGTTGGACGTTCAATGTTCGATGTTCAACGTTCATTTTTTTGTTAACCCATCGTATGAAACATTCATTTAGACAGGATTATCAGGACTTATTTTGGACTCGTATTTCTCTATCCTGTCCATCCAGTTGATCCTGTCAGAAAAATATAATTGTATTTAGTTCAGTTTCTTCTTCGATAAAGCTGGCCGCTTCGGCGGCAGCGCTGACTTGCTACTTGATCGCCAGATGAATCACGGCAATGCCGTTTGTGAGTTTTTTGTAGTGAATGTGGCAGAAACCAATTTCCTTGAGTAACGCCGCCAGTTCATCGGGCATTGGAAACATGCGAATGGATTCGGGAAGATGGGTGTAAGCTTTGCGAGAACCAGCTATCAGTTCTCCCAGAAAGGGCATTAAATAAAAAGAATAAAAATCGTATAACCGCCGGAAGGGCAGAAATGTCGGTTTTGAGAATTCCAGGCACATCATTTTCCCGCCGGGTTTTAAAACCCGGTACATCTCTTCAAATCCTTTTTTCATGTTCGTGACATTACGGATGCCGAAACCAACCATGGCAGCTTCAAAGTGCCGGTCGGGGAAAAGAGATGCTTTCGGCATTGCCCTCAACATATCCGATACGGTCTTCAATATTTTTTTGGACGACTTTATGCAAACCGGCCTGGATCATGGCACGGTTAATATCGTACACGATGACGCGACCGTCAGGGCCGATATGCCGGGCTGCCAGAATGGCCAGGTCGCCTGTGCCGCCGCAGACATCGAGAACATGATCATTGGGAGCCAAATTCAGCATCCGGATGGCACCACGTTTCCAGAGATGATGAATTCCGAAACTCAACAACGTGTTCATAAAATCGTAGTGTTGAGCCACCGAATTAAAATGCTGCAGAACCCGATTGGCTTTCCGCCCGGGTGGCACCCGCTGAAATCCGAAAAAGGTGGTTTTTGCATGGTTTGCAGTTTTATCCAGCTGTCTTTTTCGTTTTTCATCATCCAGCCATATTTCTTTTTCCTTAAACATCACGCAACCCGGTCTACCCTCCAAATCCTTGCCAAAAACATTATCTGAAAACCTCTAAATTTCGTTCCTCCGGTTCAGTTTTACCGATAAGATAAGCAGATAAATCCAAACTGCAACTAGGGTAATGATCTTTCCATCTTCTGACAGGATCAACCAGGCTTCGCCCTGGCAGGCAGGATGGACAGGATATAGTTCTCCAAACAAAAATAAATCCTGATAATCCTGCGCGCCTCGGCATAGCTTAGCATAGTTTACTAAGCGAAGCCGGGTAAATCCTGTCTAAATAAATGTAGTTTCATACGAGCGCCGCCGCTGGCCAAAAAAACGGCCAGTCTGATCGGAAAAGAAACTGATGAACGTCGAACATCGAACATTGAACGTCCAACATCGAATAATGAATTCTGTCGATTTTATTAAAAGAACTGAGCAACACCCGGTGCAAGCGCCTGCGCCTACGGGCTGGAAGCGCTGCACGAGCGAAGCTTCCCTTCGAAATTCGATTCGGCTGCTTTCGACTTACTCAAGCCCTGAGCTTGCCGAAGGGCTCGTTGCAAGCTGCGGTCTTTAGATCACGTTTTCAGCGTGATTCGCTTGTTTTAAAATTAGATTAGATAAAGCGTAGCGTCATCAATATTCGACGTTCGATGTTGGACGTTCGATGTTCGACGTTCAATCTGTTTGCTGTTTAATCCAGGTCCGACCATCGAAGCGGCCAGTTTAATCATCAAGAAAACCGTGCCATTTTGGTGTAGTTTCACACGAGGTTTCAGGCGACTCTCGCTTTTTTACTACTGATACCTGACACCCGAAACCTAAGTGCCGGTGTCCAACTTTTATGCAATTCTGCGTCACATAAGAGCTCGCCGCGATTTTTTGATGTTTAATGACGAGGTCTGCAGTCAAGGTTTTGACGCCCTTGCGGATCGGTTATTGATTTCCTTATGTGTGCTCGGCTGCTTTTCCCTAAAAAATCAGTATAACTCGCTAAAACTCGACTAATTAGGACTCTGTCTCAGTTCTGGCATAAATAGTGCTACTATACTAGGTAATTCCATTAAAGAAAATTTTCTTTCCGACCGATAATAACAACAGAAGCAAATTCCAGTCTGGATCGAAAACCGCACAAGACATTCTCGCCGGCAGTTTTTATGATATCTGTTTCCAAATTCTATAAAGCATATGGAAAAGCTTTATGAAACCGACATGAAGAGGTGATGGTAATGCCTTATCTGGAAGTCAATTTCTGTAAGCAGGAAGAAATGTCGATTTGCACCGCCTGCAATAAGAACCAGCAAGCCGGCTGCAGCTTCTATGAAAAATCTCGCTTTGCCGAACGATGTATGTATTATATTTTTGATGAATACTGTGATTGCTTGAAAGCCCAGATGAACGCGGTAACGACACGACGCAATTAAGTGATTCCTTTCTTTTCGTCCGCAGATTTCGCAAATTACACGGATTACTCGAATCACTTTAAGAGCGATGCGAAATCTATAGGGTTTAATTCTCCGAAGCTTGCCGCGGGGAGGTCCATTGTCCAAAAATTAAAATTCTGGTTAAATCATTACGGATTAGAAAATTTTTTCGCCAGATCACTGTCAATGACATACATGCAGACTTCTTTTGCGCCTTGCTCCATATAACGGTATTTCTTGCATAGATTATCAATCAAATAGCTTACATCATCTCTGATGCGCTTGTCATAGGTTTTAAAATCCTCATTGTTGTAATCTTTTATGGCCCTGCGGAAATTTTCATTTTCCAGAAACGGGTCCAACACTTTTTCCTTTAGATTATACACATAGCGGTCATGCATGGACTGGAAAATCTTTGTCGCTGTAATGGACAACCCTTCCACCATGATCTCCTGGGTTAAAGTTTTGCTGGTGTATTCTTTTTGAGAAGCCGCTCGAAAGGTCTTGCGTTGGGTGCCATCCGTCTTTGTCCCCAGCAGTCGACTTTCGATATCGTCAAAAAATTCTGCGGTTATCACCAATTTTTCTCCGGTATAGGTACAGGTTTCAACCGCACCGATTTCAAAATTTATCGCAAACAGGTAGTTTTGGATTTCCCTGGAGATCTGCTCTTGATTGTAGTAGTAGAGAGATTCTTTGACTTCCTGCAAAATCGTGTAGTCATACATGCGCAGCAGCGAGTCTAAAAACCCTCTGGGAATCAAATCTTTTACGCTGCTATGAATCTTCGTAAAAAATTTACATAGATCCGACATGTTGATCAATTTCTCTTTTTTGGCGTAGGCGGAGTAAAATTCATTAAAAATTTTAATGGAATCCCGCCCGGAAACACCATGTTCGCCTTCTTTTTCCGATTCGGCGATAATTTTGCGCCGCAATTTAGCGGTCAATTTCTTATGGTCTTCTTCGGCGAGCCATGCGGGAATATACCCGGTATAAATTTCCATTTTGAGCAATTGAAGATTTTCGTCACAATAGAGGCGGTATTTATTCGGATCGCTAATCCATTCGAGCATGGCTTCGGATTTTTGATTTAAACGAGATGAAATGATTACCCGGGCAAAATTATGCAGCACCCTTGGCAAAAACCTTTCGTCGATGTGTTTGCCGAATATTTCGCGATAAATTTCTACTTCGGTGGCAAGATCCATGACATAGGGGATGGTGATGTACTCCACACGGTCTAAAAATGACTGAAACTCTTGAATGTTTTTCTCGTCCTCCGGATTCATCACGGCCAGCAGCAGTGAATTCACATTTTCTTCGATATCTTCTACCTTGTGGACCCCCTCACTGATGATATTGTGAAGCTCACTCAACCGTTCGGTATTATGAGATTTTACATCCATCAGAGCGTAAACTCCGTTATTGGTTTTGGCATAGCGGGAATAAATGTACTGGACCCGGTTACTGTCTCTTAGAAGACTGTTGATGTGTTTCTGTAAAATGGGGTTGCTCATCACGCTTTGCCCTAAAGGCTTGTCACCCGGATTAAAGACACTGATGCCTTCTCCCATACGGCGGTTGAACCGATAGGGGCGCGCATAGAGCATGTCAAAAACTTTCTGGGAGCTTTGCAGGCGGTCCCGAAGTGCTTCATATAAAGAACTGCAGATGGTGCACGGACTATCTCTGAAAACCCAGTCATATTCCTTTTCCGTGGCCAGCTTCCACTTGAATTCGTTGTTTTTAAACAAATCGTCAAGAAATTCCCGGCGATGATGCTTGGGAATCATCAAAATGGGATTATCGTGGCTTGGGCACGGCACCTCGATAAAGTCGTCCAGCAACCGTGGAGAATAGTGCGCCGCCGTATATGCCTCGGAACCCTGCAAGGAATTTCGCGACTCGGTTTCCGGCATTCGCCCGGTTTGATCCGGCAAGGAGGTTTCCAGAAGTTGAGATAATTTTTCCAGGACCGGATGGGTATCGTAATCTCTGAAGTCCTGCAGGATTTTCCGGTCAAAATGCCAGACGGTTTCATAACGCAGCCCGGCATTGGTGTTGGCGTATTCTTCGAACTTCATCAATAGATTATTGAGAAAAGTACTTTTGCCGCAACCCGGGGGACCTTTAAATATGTATATTTTGTTTTGTTGGGCGCCACGCTTTAATGCTTCTACCAGGCTGATCAACCGATTGGCAAAGAGACGATCGGCGAAAAATGGATAGTCTGAGCCTTCGACGAACAGTTTGCTGAAATCATATAGCACATAGTGAATGGATTCGGGGTCATCCGGATATTCTTCGGTACCTTCCCCCACATAGGCTTTCATCATATCGTGGAAGATCTGGAAAACATTGCGTATCACAACCGGCGGTTTGGCAACAAGCTCGTTGAGAAACTCTTCGAATGGAATGGAAGAACGCCGCTCAAATTTACTCATACTATGGTTGAGGTTGTCCAAAGCCTTTTTAATGCTCTTAGCGGCCGAAGCATCGTCCTGGTTGGCAGTTGCCTTTCTTTTCGAAGGCGTTTTTAACTTGCTAATGATCTCCATATTATATGTTCTCTTTGGACAGCTTACGGTCTTTCATTGTGTACAAAACCCGCTGCCATTTTATTTCTTTTGCTTTAGGATCTTCTTCTAGTGGCATCGTTATACCCGGAATGGGGATCCGTGCCTGCACGGGTGCGGCCTGGACCACTTCACTGGTTTCAAGTCGGACCGGAGCGCCCCAAAGGTATTCAATCCCCAGCATTGTATTGGCGACAAATTCTTTTACTAGAGGCTTGCCTTCAAAACGGTGCACCAGATACAGGTCACTGTTTTTGGATTTATTCTGATCAATTTCAATGAAGGGAGGATGGTAGAGGGTGTTGAACAGCATCTGGCGATAACTTTCAGCGTTGCGGCTTTGGACATAATATTCCCAGACGCCTTTGGTCTGGTTTAAACGCCGGCCTGACACGAAGAGCTTATGTTGGTTGACAAAGTCCTGATCGACAAAGGTATTGATAAACATGAAATCGTTGAAGTTATCACGGAGTTTAAATATAAAATCCTTTCCCTGCCCGGTTTGGGCATCAAACTGCTCGCGGTCCTTGGCATCAGAAATTCGCTTGAACCCAATGGAGTATTTACCTTTATCCACGAGCTGTTCGATATAATAAAACAGTCGCATCCCAAGGGCATACGGATTTAATCCCACCCGCGGCATGGATGTCACACCGGAGTGGGTGCGGGCGAAGTCAACCTCGTGTCCTTCGATACGGTTGTCCTGCAAAAAAAGGGTTTCATGCCAGTAGCTCGCCCAACCCTCATTCATAATTTTGGTGCGAATTTGCGGCTGGAAGAACAACGACGTCTTGCGAACCACTTCGATTACGGGCTTCACCCAGTTGTTCTTTTCTTTGGCCATAAATTCGGAATGAGACATCAGATATTGCAGCAGGTCCAATTTCTGATCGGTCTTCTCTTTCAGCTTTTTCTTAAAAATTGCATCGAACTCCGGATGCTTTTTAAACACTTCCGAAAAAAAGACTTTTTCTCCGAATTCTTTGCTTTGCTGCATGCAGTCATTGTATCGTTTAACTTCTTTTATGTACTCGATGATTTTTACTTTTTTATTTGACTGCAAAAATACGTCGAAATAAAAATCCAGCATCTTGGACTGATTTGTCCTGGAGGGACGATTCAGACGTGACAGTTCATCATGGTATCCCACCAGGTTGTCGACGCCTCGGGAAAATTCGATGATGTAATCCACCCAGCGACCCTTTTCCGACCTGAGTTTGGCAATCATGCGCTTATCTGAGAGGGCGCTGCCGGTAAAATCGTAATCCCAGGTGTGGCGGAAATATAGATTGTTCTGAAAAAAATCTATATGAGCCAAAACGTGATAGAAAATCATGACATTCATCCAGTCAGGATTATTGTCGTTGTAAAAAGAGATAGCGGGACGGGTGTTGATAACGGTCTCGTAAGGATTGTTCGGATACAGTTCGTACCTGCCTTTTTCTTTCAGGACTTCCACATCGTGGACCCAGTAGTCATACAGGGTTGGAATCATCACCTTGGGGGTAAGTTCCAGCAGGTCCCGATTGGAAACGATATACTCCAGGGTTTCATCCTGAAACTGCAGGCCCGCATCCAGGGCCCTGCGCTTGCACCCTTCCATGATTTTCTTCGTGTGTTGATCGATGAGTTCCATAATTTAAAAGTAATGTATAGGAATTTCCATTTTTTAGACAGGATAGACAGGATGTTCAGGATAAAAAACAGAAAAAAATCTTGTTAATCTTGTTAATCCTGTCGAAAAAGTCCCGCCTCAGGCGGCTAAGCTCATTGAATATTGTCAATCATCAATTCACCCCTACTCGGAAATCAAGTGCTTTATCCCTTCTATCAACCTCGCTTCATTCGCATCTTCCTGCATTACATCCAGTCTGAGCAAGTCCAGTTTATCTTCCAACAGTGCCGATTTTTTGAGGTACTTTTCAACCTCGCTGTTGTGGGCGGCTGTGGTTGTGTGTTCGGCAATGGTTATTCCCACTCTATTGGCGGAAAGCAGCATTTTTTTCAACTCCGGTATGCTTTCTTTACCATCCGTGTCCCAGTCATCACCGTCGGTACCGTGAAAGATATAAATATTGTAGTCTCTGGACAGACTTTCTCCTTCGATTATCTCGTTGACCAGCCGATAGGCCGAGGACACCTGGGTGCCGCCGGCGACTTTCGAATTATAGTAGGTATAAAAATCCGGCACTTCCTTTGCTTCGGTATCATGCAGGATAAAACGGGTTTCCACCTGCATGGCATATTGATACAGCAGCCAGCTGTAAATCATCACATGCTGGGCCACCACCAGCGCCGTTGATTTTCCGGCCATGGAACCGGAATAATCCCGCAGGAAGAAAACCAAGGCCTGGGACTCATAGTCTTTTTCGCGGGATAAAATACGATATATCATATCACTGGGTGAAATCAGAAAGCGGGTTGGATCGATATTGCCGACATCTGGCAGGTTTCCCAGATGTATATTCGTTTCGATGATTTTACGCAGGGTGGCTTTTTTGTCGAGCAGTTGACCGAAACCACGGTGCTTGTCGGTCAAATCATAGGTGTAGCGGGTCAGCGAACGCTTTTTCCCCTTATCCTTCAGATTGGGAAGTTCAAATTGCTCAGTAAGTATCTTGCCCAGATCATAGGCGTTTGATTCCATTTCATGCCGGCCGCCTTCACCCTGACCGGGACCCTCTCCGTCCTGTCCATCCGGTGCACGAACCGGTTGTTCGCCGATAACCTCTCCTTCTTCGCCGTCGCCCGAACCGCCACTGGATTGATCTTCGTCCGTTTTAAACGAGGTGTCATGGAAAAATTTTTCTTCTACCGTGCTGGGTACGATGACGATTTTATCTTTGCCGCCTTTTCCCGGTTTGATCAGGCGGCCCACATTAATCTTACGGGGAAAACCATCTTTTTCCCTTTGTTTATCGCGCTGAAGCAGTTCGTCAATGGATCGGATGCTGACGCTGGGAGTGCTGCGCATGGCAGTCATGCCCTGTAAATCAGTCAGATCGTGGAAAGCGTAAATGCTCCGCAAACCCGATTTAGATGATTTTGTTTCAGCTCCGGCTGTGTTTTCCCCGGGCAGATCATGAGTGCCCGTATCATTCAGCTCCAGCAGTATCTTTTGATCCTGTTCGGGGGTGAGACCGCTTTTTTTGAGTCTGTTATATAGGGTGATCAGTTTTGCTTCCATGGCGCTTTGCCCCGTTATTTGACACTGGGTGCTGGATACTGGTTGCTGGTTACTGGTTACTGGTCTCTGGGTACTGGTCTCTGGTCTCTGTCATCCGTCTTCCGTCATCCGTCATCCGTCATCTGTCATCCGTCTTCTGTCATCCGTCTTCTGTCTTCTGACATCTGTCTTCTACGCTCTTTCCTCTGCCATTTATTCCGCATTCCGCATTCCGATATCCGAATAATTACTTTTCATCCTCCTGGGTGCAAAAATACTCGATTGTCTTCTGCGCACAGGTTTTACAGTACCCCAGCTTTTCTAACATGGTGTCGACCATGCGGTCGTAAAGCTTTTGATTTTCTTCGTTGGTTCGATTTGCCAGGGCACCGATCAGGCTGCCGGCACCGGCAATATCGGATTTTAGCCGCACATCGGTGACAGCCTTGACCAGCTCAAGGTTGTCCATAAAATCATAATCCGGATTGACGGATATCTTCTGGCCGTAAATTTTGCGGATGGAAGTACGAAAGGACTCGCGCTGCTCCTCACTCTTAAGCCCCAGCCGTTCTTCCACACTGTTGATATAGCGCTCGTCGATCTTCAGCGCCTTTAATTCCCCGGTTTGCGGGTCCTTATATTTCCACATCTTATCGGGGCCCAGATTCTCAGCATCAATTCCGATAATCATGTTGACATAATTCATCACATCTTTTCGAATCGCAAAGGGCTCGTCCATATACGCGTTGAACATTTCGGTCATGATGCGTTCCCGATATAATCCTTTGGCGGTTTTAAGGTCTTCAAGATATTTGGTTCTGTCATTGGCTTCAGTGACATAATCCAGGATGATTCGGTCCAGGGCCTTGAAAATATCATAGGCGAACATGCACCGGCCTTCATTGGTTTCCGAACTTTCGATCAGCAACTGGATCGCCCGCCCCAGGTTGCGCTGTCCCAGGCCTTTCTGGCCAAAACGGTTGATAATTTCCGGATCCTGATTGAGGGTGTCGATAACTTCGGCCAGGGTTTTGATACTCTTTTCGCCGGCTACTTCTCCAGCAGATAGTTTCATGGTTTCCACCGCCGTTAATTTCTCTGAACGCGGCAGACGGGACATAACAACGGCAATGGAGGCCGCATAATTTAAATTGGGATCCTGGTGCAAATTTTCCTTGGTCAAGGTTGTCCGGCTTTCGCTGCCGATGGCGTACTTCGTGAGATCTTTTTGCAGCCTGTAATTGGTGTTGTGCGACACGTAGCAAATGCGGCACCGGTCGACAATGGGGGCTTCTTCTTTTTCGGACAGGAACCGGTGAAATTCCGAATTATTACTGGTAGCAACGATCAGGGTATCAATGGGCCATTTATACCCGTCGATTTCGATACTGCGGTTCTGGATGACACCCAGGTAGACCTGTACCAGATCTTTTTTATTTTTATAAATTTCATCACTGAAATGAATCCCGCCGCCTGCCACCCGGGCCAATGCACCTCGTCTTAAATCAAATCGATAGGGGTTGTTGGTATCGGTGATGTGCAACAGGCGCTGAATCGACTCCTCACCCAGCAGGTCGACCGAGGAGGAGGTGATTTTATCCTTGGCAGGGTATTTACCCGTCACGGTTCCCAAACTCTCGGTGAGCGGCACCGGGATGATTTCGATGTGCTTGAGCATTTCATCGATGTTTCCATCCGCAAGATTCCTGATATCATTCCAGATATAGCTGCTGCAGGCGCCCAGAGGACGGTAATTTTCATACAGGGTTTCAATTTCCTTGTCTGAAAAACCGGTTTTTTGGGTCAAAAACTCCCTGTTTTTATCAGGATCATCAAACAGATTCATCCCCAGGATCATCGGATCTTCATAGGTTTGTGATTCAATCGTGGAAATCTTGCCGTAACTACCCGTCTTATCGAGATTTAAAAACTTGAACGTATATTTACGGTTTAGGTCCTTGGATAGAAAGCTGCGGTATTTACCGGATAGAAATTCAACCAAAAAGGTTTTACCGTTTCCCGGTTCGCCCACAAGCACAAAGGCCATTTCTTTGGATGATCCACCCTCGGCGGCGTCTTTTACATAGGAGACAAAACTGTTGATCTCATCGTACATGCCGATCATATGCTTGGGTCCCTCACGGAACAGACTGAAATCATATGTTGTTTTACCGTTAACCACTACTTTTGTAATTTCGCTGTCCAGGATCATTCGCGAGACGCCCTGAAAAGCATTTTCAAAACGGCGTTTGCCTTCCTTGACTTCGGTCAGATGGTGGCGGAGTGTGTTAGCGTTATTAGACATTTTTCCTCCCCGAAAGATTCGAATTGATTATTTGTCGGCCATTGCCCTGCATACCATACAGTTGACCGGTATTGGGTCATTCAAAAATATTAGACAGTAGTGGGGTTGAGGGTAATTCTAAAAAGTGCAGCTTATGGCCTTGGGCGAGTGATCAGCAGAGAGGTTTCGTAATTTTCAAATATTTCCAGATGTGCGAGCGTTAGATTTCCCAATGGCCTAGAGCAATATCGTAAGCACTATTCTTCAGGTGGCAACCCCGTTTACACTGTTGAAAACAGGTTTTACACGGTAACGCTTCTTTGATGGTAACGGTAACGCTTTTTTGACATTAAAATGACGGTTTCTTCGTCCTTTCGGCAACAATTATAGGGATAATGTTAGTTTCAATTCCAGAATGTTTTAGGTTTCGAGCGATACGTTCCATCGAAAACTCGATTTTTTTCCTTAATTCCATTATTATTCCAGACATTTATTTTGCCGGACCCCTATTGAGTGAAACGCCTTGCCAAAAACTTGGTCGCAAGATAAAGTATCCCATTACGAACTTATCATAATAAGTGATGCAAAATTGGTACCATTATGAAGCTTTGGAAACATGCAGCCTTTTATGCCTTTGGTTGGATTGCTAAAATCGTGGCGACCTTATGGCTGGGCACCTGTCGCGTTTCCGAGTTCGGCCGCGGGATAGAAGAGCGCTATTTAAAAGAAAATCCCGGAAAAGGACTTCTCTACGCCAGCTGGCACAGGGGTTTGTTTTTTGTCATTTACTGGTACCGCAACCAGAACACCGTTTCAATTGCCAGTGCCAGTGACGATGGCGAACTGGCCTCCCAGGCGGCCAAACGTTTCGGCTGGATCACCGCCAGGGGGTCTTCAACCCGGGGTGGAAGAAAGGCCTATCGTGAAATGGAAGCGCTCGTTAAAAAAGGACACAAAGCCGGGCTGGTGGCGGATGCGCCCAGAGGACCGCGATTTGTTTCCAAACCAGGGATAATCTATCTGGCCAAACGTACCGGGCTTCCAATCATTCCGGTGATATGGAGCGCGGATCGATACTGGAAATTACAAAGCTGGGACCGGACCATCATTCCCAAAGCTTTTTCCCGCATCGTGGCCCTGTATGCTGATTGCTATTTATTTGTGCCGGGTGACGCCTCCCGGCAAGAGTGCGAGAAATATCGCCGGCAACTGGACCGCATGCTTAATCGAATCATGTATCAGACCGACCATTTTTTCAAGACCCCGGGCGTGACCGATCCTCGTCAAATCGAAGTGCCGGAACCGATACCATTGCCGGACTGATTTGAATTAAACAATCCGTCTACAGTCGTGCCCAACTGTATCATCACCGGCAGAACCGGGTTTGCGAAGCGATGCGATACTACCGTGGTGAATGTTTTGGTCATTGAACATTGAAATTTGGGATTTATTTGTAATTTGATGCTTGAGATTTGGGATTTTATTGTCTTATAAAACCTTCTAATGCAACTTGTTTCAGACCTCATAATTTACTATGAAAACAGCTCTTTTTTTTTGGACATTATCGGGCGTAGTGAAGCCTTTTCGGAGAATAGGTTTCAGGTGTCTGGTGTCAGGTTTCAGGCCGGCTCTCACTTTTTTACTACTGACACCTGACACCTGAAACCTGAGTGACAGTGTCCAATTATTTTGCCAATATGGGATAAATCTATATTTATAACCACTTAACCAATCAACTAATCAACCAATAAACGATATCTGGGTTTAGAATTTACTTTGACGTTTCCCTGGGTGCTTCTTTTCCTGGAATTGCAATACAGTATGGAATCGACTATGTTCCCAATGAATTATTAAACGATGTCTGAACAAACAGCGAGGGTGACTATGAAGAAGGAAATTGCGGACGTTATACACGGGACTAAAACCCGGGGCTGGAAAAAAATCAAAGTGGATTTTGGAGATGATTTTCTGGTTATTGAGGCCCCGGCTGACTGTGAAATATTGAGTATGCCATCCATGCCCTGCCTAGTCGATTCAGCGGCCGAAATTGCCCATGTGTTGAATCAGCCGACAGGTTCACCCACCCTATCCGAAATTATTCATTCAAAGGGCAAACCTGTTGAAAACCTTACGGTTTGCATCACCGTATCGGATATTACGCGACCCGCCCCTTACAAAGGGGAAAACGGCTTGCTGCTGCCCCTGCTTGCACTCATTGAACAGAGCGGGGTGAAAAAGGATAACATTGTTTTTGTCATCGGCAATGGAATGCACCGACACAGCACGCTTGAGGAGCGACTCTACATGTACGGTCGGGAGGTGGTGGATAATTATCGTATCGTGGATCACGATTGCGAGGATGATGACTCCATGGTTCTGGCCGCGCAAACCAAAAGAGGAACCCGGGTTCATTTGAACAAAATTTTTTATGAATCGGATGTTAAAATCATTACGGGGCTTGTTGAGGGTCATTTCATGGCAGGGGCATCCGGGGGTAGAAAGGCCGTCTGCCCGGCTCTGGTTAATACCAAAACCATCGAGTTTTTTCACAGCGTACAGGTTCTGGAAGATCCAAAGGCAACCAACCTGATTCTGGAGGACAATCCCTGTCACGAGGAGGCTCTGGAGGTTGCTCAAGCCGTGGGAATTGATTTCTTGATCAATGTAACCCTCGACAAGCGTTTGTGCCTGACCGGTGTTTTTGCGGGGGCACTGGAGGCGGCACACCTTGCAGCCTATGAAGCCATGAAAAAGTCCGTGGTGATTCCGGTGGCGCATCCTTTCGATATTGTTTTAACCCACGCCGGCTATGTCGGCCGCAATCATTATCAGGCCGTCAAAGCGGCTGTCAATGCCATGCCTGCCGTCCGTGAGAATGGCCTGATTGTCATGCTGGCCAACAACGTGGACGTCGAACCCATCGGCTCCCAGGAGTATAAGACCTTTTTGCATCTTTTTAAAATTCTGGGCCCGGACGGATTTAACAACATCCTGCAGCACCCGGACTGGATCTTTACCAAAGATCAATGGGAACCCGAGATGTGGGGCAAACCGTTTCGTAAGGTCGGCATGGATGGGTTGATCTACTGCTGCCCGCAAATACCGCAGGAAAATTTCGATATCATACCGGGCCAAAACGGCTATGACTTTATTGATGGCGATGCCGGTTTTGCCTCCGACAAGCAAAAGGCGACCGCCATGTTGCAAAATGCGATTATTTACGCGGTCAACCACCCTAGATTTACAGGCAAAAAACCGACATTGGCTTATATTGAGGAAGGTCCTTACGCGGTGCCGATGGCCCCGGAGGTGATATAGCGACCGGCACGGCCTTGACCTGCCCGAAGATCTTGCAGTGAAACCGCAAAGCGCTTACCGATCCCCGAGTGTAAATCACGACCGTTGGTAACCGGCAGTCATCCCCTCTTTATCAAAGGAGGAGGTTAATTACCTGGAGTACTGGAGTATTGGAGCGATGGATTGATGAATGGTTGATATAGTGGAAAAACTATAAACCATGTTTGGATCTCAGAAAACCAAAGGTGACAGTTTCGTAAAAAGTCGGATTTTCCCGTTTTCTGGATTCCCGCCTGCGCGGGAATGACAATAAGGCAATTAACATCAGATAGATACATTAGCCGTCATACCCGGGCAGGCGGGTATATAGTCTTTAATAGGACACAGATTTTCACAGATATTTGGTTTTAGTAGCTTTTAATATCCTGGTAATCCGTGTTCATCCGTGTCCCCAAAATGGAACTGCCTATACTTTCAAGTTAACGGCCCATCGAATCATCGTGATAGACCTCTGCTCTTTTCCAACCAGCTTCCAAAGGCGTAAAGCGGAATGGATTGAATTATGAATCTTTTCATGGGTAAATTATATATGGTATTGAATTAAAATCAAGGCTGATTCAATAATAATTGACTTAAATAGACGGTTATTTATATTTTCAGTTTTGATGGACTATGCCCTTGAGCATGTTAACTGCCTGAATATTATTAAAAATAAGTTTTTAACCCCTTAATATTCATATTTGAGTGAACTCAGAACCTTGAACTGTGGCCCTCCTGAGCCCTTGCCAAAGGGATCAAGTCACGGTGAATGGTTGATAATGGAAGAAATGAACCGATGAGCACTGAGCAGTGCAAGTCAGGGTATGGTAGATTTGGTTTAATTGTTTTACCTTTCCTAACAATTATGGTAGAAACAGTTTCGATGTATTACTTTTAATTTATTATTATTCAGGTAATGATCTGCCAGCTTTGAGTAAAATTGCACCTATAACGGTTGGATAAAATGAAAGATAATAATGACAGTTCATGGATGGATGATGATATATTGCCGCAACCCACACCGAAAGATTTAAGAGGGCGTCAATCGGTAAGGGCAACGTTTAAGTTGTCCGCGAAGGCCATTGAGGCGATGAGTATTGTGGCGGTTCACCTGGGAATTAAACAAAAATCCCTTTTTGATCATTTAATCGAAGACGTGCAGTCTTTAAAATTGATAGCGCGGGAAGTCGAGTCGGAGCGCTTTAATACGATAAGCCGCATCCAAAAGACCTTTGTGATCAGCCGCAAAACACTTTCCTCCCTGGACGAAACTTCTAAACGCTTTAATGCTCCCCGTGATGCTCTGGTTGAATATTCCATCCAAAGGTTGTTACCGGTGATTACCAGAGAGCGGGAAAAACATCGAAGACGCAAGGAGATACTGCGGGATATGAATGAGAATATGGAGAACGGCTTGAGAATCCTGCAAAAATCCAAGACGCTTTTGGGGGAAGACGATCCGGTTTTCCTCAGATGGGAATCCGCTATGAAAACGCTGGTGCATACCCGGCGCGATATAGAGGCGTTTATTGAAAAAGGAAAAATTATTGAGGATTTCTGAGCCGGCTGCTTGAATACAGGTTGAGCGGTTAACGCTTAATCCTTATTTTTGGTTTTCAGGATATACAGGGTAATCGCAACGATGGCGCCACCTGCAATCACACTGATTCTGTCACCGGATATCACCCCATACAAAAAATCAAGCGCACCCAACACGATAAAAAAAGGAATGACAAATTTCTTCATAAAAAGTCCGGCCACAAAAAATCTTGATCAATTCTTCTTTTCAGCGTCTAACGCGGTTCGAGTAAAAGCACCCCGTTTTCCGTATTAATATCCATGCGAAACCGGCGCAGATAATTCATCCCCAGCAATCCCCACTCGGATTGATTCGGCAGATCCAGAACGAGCGCTTTCAGGTCATTTACTTCCCATCCTTCCACGGTAATCGAAGACAGAGTCACTTCCGGTGCATACTTAACGCCGCCCGCTGTAAAGACCTTTCGCATGGGATTGCGTGCATCCACCTCCAATCCAAGTTCTTCCGCGGTTGACCGCGGTATTGTCACCAGAGATGCCCCGGTGTCAACAATAAACTTCTGATATGCGCTGCGGTTCAAGACGGCCGTAAGTGATATCTGCCGGGTACCGGGGGTAAAATTAATGACGATTTTGCCTTCCTGGGCTTTTAATTCTGAAATTTGAGTCTGCAGGTTCTGGACTTTATCATTCAGGGAAGACGGATATTCTCTCATCTCCAGGAGTTCTTCAGCCCCAGCCCAGTCATCTTCCGCCAGTGCCAGTTGAACTCCCATCAAATGAATATCTGCATCGTCCGGCAATTCCCGGCTACCGAGTCGATAGGCCCGCCAGGCCCCCCGCAAGTTGCCATTTTTGAACAAAACGGTAATCCAGTTTTGATAAAGGCCGGAAAAATATTTTCCCAGTTGGACTTGATCCTTCTCAGATGGCGATGGCAGGCCGGCAATCACATTTTCGGTGAGATTAACGGCCTCTTCAAAACCATACCCTTGCGCAGTGGCCTGGCCAATATCCATCAACAGCCCGATATCGGCAGCCTCGATAAGCATCTGCACATCGAAGATGTTGGCCACGGCCCTGGCAGCACCGGTTTTTAAAGCATCGGCAATCAATGCCCGCACGTTTTCGATAACAGTAGCCCTTCGCAAATGAGCCGGTGTTTCTTTGGCCGAAAGTTTGGGCTCGAATTTAAACCCATTGGCAAAGGCCTCCAGCCGTTCAATCGCATTGTAGTCTGCCCCCATCCCCAGGGCCCGTGTAAATTCTTCTTCTCTGCTGTTGGCAAATGTAATCCGGTAAAAATCATCCACCCGAATCTCCGGTCTCAGATATTTTCCTTCATCACCACTCCAGACAAAAGCACCGGAAGCCAAATCGCCGAAAGTCCAACCCACCACCCGGTCCTGCTGAACCAAAACCCCTGTCTCCGAAAAATCTCCCGGCAAAAGGCCTTCAATAAAATACCCCTGTTGCCTGGGATTATCGAATTCCACCGGCTCAGGAGAATTATCCGACGTTATGGAGAGCCAGATCAATTGCTCGGTTGCCGACCATGGATAGAGCTCCGGTCCATCGATGGTCAAATCCTCTAAAATCCGCCAAAGTCCGATCCTGTCGTAGTCACTGTAAATTCCGCCGACAATACTCACCTCGGTGTCCGGCTCCATCTTCAGGACCCATTCGGCGCCGCCCAGACATACCTGTTTCGGTAACGCTACCCAACCTCCGCCCACCACCGGTACCTGAACTTCATTGATAACCTTGCCGGTGATGTCTTTGATGACGACCAGCCCCAGTGGAATCTTGATGGCGGCGGAAACCGGTGAGACTTCTTCATTCTTGGGAGGCGGAGGCTCCTCTGGAGGAGCTTCGGTCTTCGTCCTTTCCTTTGGGTGAGCTTGAGCTACTGAGGAAACGGGTTGCCGAACCGTTTTAGGCGGCGCCAGATTAGATACACGTAGATGGAAGTAGAACATGGCGGCGATGAATAAAAGAACAGAAACAATAAGCCACATCCATTTTTTTCGGTCGGAGGAGGACTTTCGCAGCGAAAAACCGCAATTCAGGCAAAAATTGGATCCTTCCGGATTATTCGTATAGCATTTGGGACAGACCAGAATGGTTTCGTCATCAGGTAGTATTATTTCAAGGTCGGAATCCGTCATTATTAGGCGTTAATTGGTTTTTAACTCAATTTGGGTAACAGTTGCAACCGCCGGATAAAATCAGTGTGTCACAAATCAAAATTTTCGGCAAGCTCTATGAAATGACCCGTTACGGGACCGGTTTGAGGCAATCCCTGACCTGGGCAAAATTTTCGGGCGCCGCAACCAGCAGATGATCGTCGATCTTCTGCCCGTCCAGGTATTCATTCAGATGAAAATCGCAGCCGTCAAAATTACACACTTTTCCCCCGGCGGCCTCAAGGATCACACGAGCGGCCGCCAATCCCTGAAACGACTCGTTGGCGATAACCGCCGCGTCGGCCCGCCCCATGGCCACATAGCAGATGTGGGCGGAAGCACATCCCAGATTTCGCATCTTACCCGGAAAAGTTGATCGATAATACTGGTGAAAGCGGGAAAACGTAAACAGCACACTCTCATCATTGATGGTCGGCGCTTCTGATATTTGTATATTCTTTTTACCCCAAAAAGCATCCTGCCCGGCCCTGGCATGAAATATATCGCCGGTAGCCGGCATGTAAAACACACCTAAAATGGGCCAGAAATTATCGAGCAACGCCATGGACATCCCCCAAATGGGAATCCCGGCCTGATAATTCGCCACGCCCTCGATGGGATCAAAGATCCACAGATAACGCTTTCCTTCATGGGAATATTTTTCGTTAAGTTCGTCATATTTAAATATGTGGTGATCCGGAAAACGCTCATTTAGTTTTTCCTGGAAATAGTCCGCTATGCGAAGATCCGCCTCGGTAACCATTCCCTGATCAAATTTAAACCGGGTTTGGCCCTTTCCATAAAACGGCAGGGCTTTTTTTCCGGCCTTTTTGATGAACTCCATGGCAAATTCGCTTAACTCTTCGATCCCATGACCTTTGCTACCCATTTTTCCTCCTTTTGTTGATGTGTTAGACTATTTAAACATTAATCATCCGTGACTTTGATGACAACTAACGTTACATCATCTTCAAGTGCACGGTCTTCTAAAAACCGGTTAAGGGTATTAAAAATGCCCGTTAATATTTCTTTGGCACTTAAGGTGTGGTTTTGGCGAATTGTACGGTAGATCGGTTCTTTGCCGAACATCTCGCCCTGGAGATTGCGCGCCTCCCAGATACCGTCGGTTCCCAAAAGGATGATTTAATAGTCCCCGCCGGTTTCATCACAATAAACAATAGTGGAGGCAATGTCCAAACCTTTTAGACGGGGATCAGTCCGGGGCAAAAGGGTCTGCTGAACTTCTTTGGCCAGGTACAACGAACGGCGCATCCGGTCACGTTCGATCAGGCCTTCGGTCATTTCGTTCATTCCGTCACCCAGGACCCCCAATTCATCATTGGAGACAACCTGAACTTTCTGATGGAAATTTCCGTCACGCACTTTATAGACCAAATTTCGCAGATAAAAACCGATCAGGCTGGTTTTGGCTGGTCTTGGTTGCTCCATTTCCTTTAAACCTGGTCATGGTTAAGAATTAGGTAAAAAAACTCTCAATGCGACAATAACCGCCGGAGCTGAATGGATCAAGAAAAAACCAATTATTAAGTCATCTGCCTGCATGTTTTTTGACAAATCACTTGACATGATATATAAAACCGGTTGATTGAAAATGTTCAATTCAGCTGATAAAAACGATTTGAAAACGAAATTTATTTTTCTTCATCCTATGCGATAAAAAAATTCTGAATAAAGGAGAAAATGTGATGCAAAAACATTGGACAATCACGGCCCTGGCGCTTGCGGTATTGGTAATTTTTTTCGCCGCTTCCTGTACCAAATCAAAAACAAGTTCAGAAACTGTAACAACGACAACTGCTGAGGACGAAGCAGCCAGACAGGCTGAAGAGGACGCACGACAAAGAGAACTGGAACGGCAAAAAGCCCTGGCGGAAGAAAACCTGAAAGAAGAAAGCCTCAGCGCGACGATGGCCGCAGACCAGGCCCAGGCCGAAAAAGACCGATTTGAAAACGAAGACATTTACTTTTATTTTGACAGTATTCAATTAACCCCGGAAGCCCAGGAAAAATTGACGAAAAAAGGGAAATGGCTGCGAGAAAATCCCGCCGCAACGGTGACGATAGAGGGGCACTGCGATAACCGCGGAACCAACGAATACAACCTCGCTCTGGGAGAAGGTCGGGCTCAAAGTGCCAAAACTTTTTTAATGGACCTGGGAATCGACATCTCAAGACTGAACACCATAAGCTTTGGCGAGGAGCGCCCCAGAGACCCCCAACAAACAGAAAGTGCCTGGGCAAAAAACAGACGCACCCACTTTGTTATTGAGGAATAGTGGTAATTTCAAATATCGTTGATTGGTTGATTAGTTGATTGGTTAAGTGGTTGTAAATATGGATCCCATAAGCGTAACCGTTCACAGGTTCAGCGTTCAACGTTCAGCCTGCCCTGGCCTCTCTCCGAGCTGTATGCTCTATATGCTCTACGAGCAGGAAGCCGGCTCGTAGCTTACGCTTCCAGCCTACGCCTCGGAGAGTGCGACTTACAGGATCATATTACGGCCGGTGTCAGGTTCCTAAATTTGAATCTGAATAATTGAGCAACATAAATTCAGGTCTGGGCCAGGGGGTTAAGGACAAAGTTAGGCATTAAAGGTCCGAAGTTCTCGTTAAAAATACTCATTTCCTCAAATAATTGCCCCTTTGGTGGCTCCAAATTTTGGATTAGCCCTGACAAAGCTGACGCTTTTCTCGTAAATACGCATCCCACATGCAGTCCAGGGACGAGAATGCAGCCTTGAGCCCCTGAACCTTTGAACCCCTGAACGCTTACAAGCAATTCTATCGATTTTAATAGAAAAGACAAAGCGAAGCGATACCACAAATCTTCAATCGTCAATATTCATTTCCCCGATAAAGCGGGATTTACGCTTCGCTACAACCGGCTTGTCCGGGTTGGGTACAATTCTCTGGCACAGCCAATTCACTCTGGCTAAATTCGAAGGTCTTTGTTTATCAAAATGCGAATAAATACAATTGCCTATTTTATTTCGCCCCACGGTTTTGGTCACGCCGCTCGGGCAGCCGCGGTGATGGAGGTCCTCTCGGAAATTGATCCTGAGGTACAGTTTGAAATCTTCACCACAGTGCCGTCCTGGTTTTTTCAGGACTCAGTGTCCGCCCCTTATGCCTATCATCACCTGGTCACCGATATCGGCCTCGTGCAAAAAAATGCCTTTCAGGCTGACTTTGAAGATACCCTGCAGGCGTTAAATGATTTCTTCCCGCCGGCAGCGTCACTAATTGCAAAAACCGCTGAAACGGTTAAAGCCTTAAATTGCGTTTTGGTTATCTGTGAAATTTCTCCCATGGGCATCCTGGTTGCAAAAGAGGCCGGGCTCCCATCCATCCTGGTGGAAAATTTTACCTGGGATTGGATCTATCAGCAATACACTGTCGCCGATAACCGCATCAATCGACACATCGAATATTTACAGCCCATTTTCAATGCTGTAGATTATCATATCCAAACGGAACCGATGTGCAACCGCAATTCGGCAGACCTGATAACCGCCCCGGTAAGCAGGAAAATTAAAATGACCGGTGGTGAGATCAGAGCGCGCCTGGGGTTACCTGCGGATGACAAAATGGTGCTGATCACCACCGGTGGCATACCGCAAAGTTACGGCTTTCTCGAAAAGCTGAATAAACTACGGGAAATAACATTTGTCATGCCGGGGGCAGGCCCGGAAATGAAAATTATTGATAATTCGATCGTCCTGCCGGCTCGTTCTGATTTTTATCATCCGGATCTGATCAATGCCGCCGATGCGGTCATCGGCAAAGTCGGTTACAGCACCCTGGCCGAGATTTACCACGGGGGAGTACCGTTCGGCTACGTTGCGCGATCGAATTTCCGCGAATCTGAATCGATGGTGGAATTTATTCAAAAGCAAATGCCCGGTATCGCAGTGAGCGAATCGGAATTCAACAATGGAAATTGGACTGCCAAACTCGCGGATTTGCTGGATCTTGTTCCCGTAAAACGCAACATTACCAATGGCGCCGAACAGATCAGCATATTTATCGAAGACTTGTTACAGCTATCATGATTAAACGAATTGTTTCAGGAGGACAAACGGGCGTGGATCGGGCAGCCCTGGATGTGGCCATCAAGCTTGGCATAGCTCACGGCGGCTGGATTCCTCAGGGAAGATTAACTGAAAGCGGCGTTTTACCACAAAAATACCACTTGAAAGAAACTTCAAGCTCTGAATATTCCGTCCGCACGGAAAAAAATGTAATAGATTCCGATGGAACCCTGATCATATCTCAGGGCCCCTTGACCGGTGGATCCGAATATACCCGGGAAATGGCCATCAGACATAGCCGGCCCTGGTTACATATTGATCTTGACCGAATGATCGCTTTCCATGCTGCCACTGCTATCAACAAATGGATCCTGCAAAAAAAAATAGAAATTTTGAACGTTGCCGGACCGCGTGCAAGCAAAAACCCGGCCATATACCCGGACACATTGAACATCCTGGAAAGTGTCTATTATCTTGGTTTGGTTGAAAATACCATGACCGGCGGTAACGTAAAAAACCCCATGCAGTTGCAAATGAAACAACCGAAAAAAGAACCTCAAAGCGTGGCGGATGCGGTTGAGCGTTTAATATCGGACTTGCCCTTAAAGGATAAAGCCACGGTTGCCAGTATGTCGCGGAACGAATTGCCCGGCCTTCATTTGAACCTGGGGAGGTATATTATGAACAACTTCGGTTTGCTGTCCGGAAACCGGGAATTGATGAAATCCTGCCGGTCGGCATCAAAAGAGATATTGCGGCATGAAGAAGATGCCGTCACCGTCATAATTACCGCATTGTGGGAAAAACTGCAGCAAACGCACAAACTCAGAGTAATAAAATGAAAATAGGGTTCTGCGTTCAGAGGTTCAAAGTTCAGATATCGTTCCTTGGTTGATTAGTTGATTGGTTAAGTGGTTGTAGATATGGGTTTATCCCACATTTGCAAAATAATTGGACACAGTCACTTAGGTTTCAGGTGTCGGGTGTCAGGTGTCAGTAGTAAAAAAGTGAGATCCGGCCTGAAACCTGACACCCGACACCTGAAACCTATTCTCCGAAAAAGCTTCACTACACCCGAAAATGTCCAAAAAAATGAGCTGTTTTCATAGTAAATTAGGAGGCCCGAAGTTAAAATCAAATCTGTTTTATTGCTTCACAAGAACCGCGGTAAAAATGCATAAAATTGGGCAAGATTTGAGAATATTAAAACATTGCAACCCTGAATCTCCGAATGCTGAACCCTGAACTTTGAAATCGGATTGAATATTTAAGCAATTCTACCCGTCGAGAGCCTCCCTTCGAGAGCCTCAGGGTCGAACGATCGATTTTAATCCACAGATTTCTCAGATTACACGGATTACTCTAATTACTTTCTCCCACTCGGATATGGCCTCCTTCAGCTTTCCCTCAATGGCACAAATCACACCCAGATTATTGCGCGCCTCGATATCTTCAGGATCGATTTCTATAACCTTTTTATATTCCTGCAGCGCTTCTTGCCGTAACTCTTGTTCTTTAGATTCATATCTGGGAGCCTGACACGAGCCGTAATATGATCTCATAAGTCGCGCTCTCCGAGGCCGCTTCCAGCCCGTAGGGTTCAAGTCCTGAGGGCTTACAGGCCGGCTTCGGCTCGTAGAGCCTACAGCTCAGAGAGAGGCCCGGGCGGGCTGAACCTGGGGTGGTAAAAATACTCATACCGGGGCCCTTAATTTTTATCCTATTTTTATTCCTCTTTTGAGTGTAATGTCAGTGTTCAGGATATGCAATTGTGTCTACCTTTCCTGACACCTGAACACTGACACCTGAAACCATATTCGCGGAACAAAAACAGTGTAAATTGTCAAGTCTATGTGCATAAGTTACAGGTGAATTTTCATCGCACTAGGCTGAACCTATAACGGTTACTCCGCCCGGATTGTTGCTTGACACTCAAATGGCAAAATCTTATGTTAAACGCTGTAATTATTTAGTTTTGGAGGCAGCATTGATCAAAATGAAATCCTTGAAATTATTGGCAATCGTTTTGGCTGGACTGTGGCTCAGCGCTTGCACCCACCCGGGCTCTCCGGTAGCATCTAAGCCTGAAAAGGAAGAAACCGAAAAAAGTACGAACGAAAGCCGGGCAACTTCGCCGGATACGACCGAGTCCAAGTCGCAGGAAACCCAACAAAAAGCACCAAACAGCCCGGTTGGTTCTCAAGCTGCAACCAGACCCGATCAGAAAAAAGCCGGGGAGAATACGAGGATCAGCCCAACGGCTTCCCCGGATGCGACCAAGCCCAAACAGGAAGAAGCCCGCCGGGCAACTTCTGGGGACGCGGCCGACGCTAAACTGGAAGAAGCCCGTGAAAATTTGCGAACCAGTCAGGAAACAGAAAAACGGATCGCTTCTGAACTTGAGCACCTTAAAAAATCCGGTAACGCCTCGGCTGAGGCTATTCAGGATTATGAGGAGTACCGGGCGCGCGTTCGGGCGATGACAGCTGAAAACCGCAAAATTGTGGAGCAGATGGAGGCGGCCTACGCCCGGCATTCCCCGGGAAAACCCAGTCCCAAGCCGACAGCCACCAACAAGCTGGATAAGATGTATGATCCAAAAATCCCGGAAGAGCAAAATGTGGACGAAGTGGCGGCACTGGACAGAGAATTAAATCAGTCACTGGCAAAATTTGATGACAGACTGCTAAAAGAAATGGATGCGATCCGCGCCGAATCAGCCAAAAAATTGCAGGACCTGGCGCAGGAAGCGGCTGATGCAGCCAAACGTCTGCGTGACAAGGGATTGGACGTGGATACCACCGGATCGAAATCATCCGAGGGACCCGGCGCGCAAAAGGAGGAACCTGAAAGCAGCCGGGAAACGGAGACAACAGGAGATACGGCAGACACTGAAACAGCCTCCCGGGATGGATCTCGCAAGGGAGGTAAAGGTTCGTCCGCAAATGATCGACATCGAACCGATTACGAAGATGACGATATCGTAGCCCGGCAGCTGCGGGAGGCGGCTGAAAACGAAACAGATCCCGAGCTTAAAGAAAAACTCTGGAAAGAGTATGAGGAGTATAAGAAGAGCAGCTGATTAACAGGGCTTTATTAAGCGGCACAAGGGGCTTTTGTCAAGACAGAGGCATCAGTGAACAGGGTAACGTCAAAGTAAATTTTAAACCAGTTGCATCAGATGGTTTTATAAGACAATAAAATCCCAAATTTCAAGCATCAAATTATTTGGTGCTTGGAATTTTCATGATCTCCATTATACAGGTAATTTTCGTAAAATCAGTCAATTATTTGAGTTCTTGGTGTTAACATGAACTTCGGTTTTCACAATTTTACAAGCGTCGCCATTATATTGATTATCCTATCCGGCTGCGCCACTTACCAGGCTCAAAAAGTAGGTCCTACCTCGATCATGCGGGCCGAAGCGGAAATCCCCGAAGACCAGTTGATGGATGTGGGCATTCTCGTTTTTGAAAGTGAGGAAATAACCGAAGAAGAGGACGAGGGCACCAGTAATGACATCCGCAAAGCCGAAAGCCACTTTATCCCCTATCATCTCAAAAACACGCTGCAGCAAAGCAGCCAATGGGGAGCGGTACGGGTGATCCCGGCCGAAACCGACAGTTTTGATTTGCTGGTCAAGGGTGAAATCCTGGAATCCAACGGCGAACGCCTGGGCCTGAAAATCGACGTGACCGATGCCACCGGTAAAACCTGGTTTGGCAAAAACTATAAAGCCGAGGCCTCCCCCGATGCATACTCCGGCAATCGGCTGGGGGAAAAAGATGCTTTCCAGGATATTTACAATACTATAGCCAATGATATGGCGGAATTTAAACAAAAATTGAGCCCTGACGATATCAGAACAATACGCACGACAGCTAAATTAAGATTTGCCGGGGAATTTGCGCCGGATGCATTCGGCGGGTATCTGGTAAAAGATAAAAAGGATATCATTGTCATCAAACGCCTGCCTGCCGATGATGATCCCATGATGGAACGTCTGCTCAAAATTCGCGAGCGCGAATACATGTACGCGGACACGCTCAATGAACAATACGATGAATTTTACAATGAGATGTGGCCATCCTACGAGAATTGGCGCCAGCTTAACATGACCGAACGTAAGGCCATGAAAAAAATTAAAAAGGAAGCCTTAACCAGACAGATTATCGGGGCCCTGCTGATAGCCGGGGCGGTTGCGGCCGGATCGATTGATTCAAGCAGTACGGGTGCTATCCAGGTCGGTATGATCATGATCGGCGGCCAGGTGATCATCAGCGGATTTAATATCTCCAAGGAAGCTGAAATCCATAAGGCGGCCATCCAGGAACTCAGTGAATCGTTCAGCAGTGAGATGAAGCCTGTGGTAATGGAATTTGAGGGTAAGCAATATGAGCTGACGGGTTCGGCGGAGGAGCAGTTTAAGCAGTGGCGGGAGTTGTTGCGAAAAATCTATTTTGCCGAAACCGGTTTTGAGCCGGAACCAACGATGAATGCCGAAGGTCGAACGACGAATGACGAGTAACGAACGACGAATGTCGAAGGACGAATGAATGTATTCTATCTATTTATAAAAAAGATTGCGCGAAGCGATTCCACCCTTCGACATTCGATATTCTGCGGTTCGCTTTTCGGGCCTAACGATCACAACGATCCTAACGCTCTAAACGAATGACCAGTAACCAGCAACCTGCAACCAGCAACTGAACGCCTATGAAGGATGTATCCAGCCAACCAGCCACGGAAACTATCACTCCGCTTAGCACTCCCCAAAAAAACACAGGGGCCTACAGGGACTATCATCAACCACGACATCGATTTAAAGTTCTGGCACTGGTAGGTTCCCTCATATTGCTGGTCATCGGTGGCGGTTGGCTGCTGCACTATCTTTCAAAAAATCCGCTTCAATTAGAAGAAGCCACCAACAGCCGGTTACCCGCAAAAACCAGAGTAGAAGAGAAAACAGTCCAACGACCCAAAGAGCCACCGCCGCCAACCGAGGACCCGGCCCGGCTCATAATGGATAAAGAAAACGCCGAGCAGAAGCTGGCCGAATTTTTGGCGGCCAAAGGCGTTTCAGAGTGGGGAGGCCCGGCATACGCCGAAATGACCCAACTCGGAAAACAGGCGGATAGGCATTTTATGGATAAGCAGTACGGCAGCGCTTCCCAAAAATATGACCTGGCAACCATCATTGCCGGGCAACTGGACGGACGGAGCGATGAGGCGTTTCGCAAGCTGCTTGAGGACGGCCGCAGGGCACTTGACCAGGGAGAGGGGTCCCTTGCCCGGCGCAAATTCACTGTGGCGTTGATGATTGACTCCACCAACCCGTCTGCGCAACGCGGCCTTGAAAGAGCGGAAACCATTGAAGCCGTGATGCAGCTGATGGCCTCAGGAAAGCAGCACGAGCACAATAACGCTCTGTCCGTTGCCCGTACCGATTATCGCAAGGCCCTGGAGATCGATCCTTATTCTAAAGAAGCACGCCAGGCGTTAACGCAGGTTGAGAATCTGATCAAAGAGAAACAATTTCAGCAGCTGATGTCTGAGGGACTGGCGGCCTTTCACCGCAATGATTACCCGCTTGCACGGGCCAGGCTGTTGAAAGCAAAGATCTTAAAACCGCAATCGCGTGAGGTGGCAGATGCCCTTTTGCAGGTGGATCAGGCCATTCGCCTGGACGGCATTGATCGGCTGCAAGCGGAAGCCCAGGCGGCTGAGCGATCAGAAGATTGGCAAAGAGCGCTTAAATCTTATCTGGCAGTACTTAACATTGATAAAAACGTGCAGTTTGCCGCCCGCGGAAAAGAACGTGCCCTTGAACAGATCCGCCTCAAAAAGCGCATTCAGTTCTTTCTCACAAAACCGGATGCCCTGGAATCGGACAGTCAGCTGAAAAATGCAGTGCTGCTGCTCAGTGAGGCCAAAGAGATAGAGCCCCAGGGTCCTAATCTGACAACTCGAATAAAAGAACTGGAAGAGCTTATAAACATTGCGCAAACTCCAGTGAAGATCACCATTGAGTCGGATAATCTGACACACGTTGCCGTATACAAGGGTCGGTAAATTAGGCCGCTTTTCCGTGCGCGAACTCAAGCTGCGGCCGGGCACTTACACGGTGGTGGGGAACCGGGATGGCTATCAGGATGTCCGCCAAAAGATCGTGGTAAAACCCGGCCGGCAAGCATTGAACATCACCGTTAAATGCAGGGTCAAGATTTGAAAACTAGAGATAAAATCAAGGGCCGCATCGGACAACCGGTGGAAATAACACCGGTTTCTTTTCGTCCCGAACATCATCAGCGGCGCTGGAAATCATCCATGCGTCTGAAGTGGTTGCTGAGTGCGACGCTTGCAACAACCCTCATCCTGCTTTGTGCCGCAGCATGGTTCGTATTTACGGCCCGACAGGTGGTGATTCAAATTGTTCCGGAGCCGGACCGGATTTCAATTGACGGAGGCATTGCGACCCCCAAAATCGGAGCCTATTATCTGATGCGCCCCGGTAAATATACCCTTCAGGCTGCCAGGCTGTGTTTTCAGCCGCTCGGTAAACGATTTGTGGTGGGAACTGAAAAAAACCAGGAATTGAAATTTTCGATGACCAAACAGCCGGGGCAGTTGTCGCTTCAGGCTCACCAATCGGATGAGTCGACGGTAAAACTTGAAAGGGCCCGGGTGTTTATTGACGGTAAGGAAGTCGGCCAAACTCCGGTTGCTGCATTGGAAGTAACACCGGGTCGGCGAGCAGTAGAGATCCGTGCCGAAAATTACCTGAATTATCAAACCGAAATAGAGGTGGAGGGCTGTGAAATTGTTCAGCAGTTCGATTTTGCTCTGGTTCCGGCATGGTCGGACATCACCATCGATTCCATTCCCCGGGGAGCAACCGTGGTGATCGATGGAAAATCGGCCGGAAGCACACCGTTAAAGCTTGAACTGCTTGCAGGCGACCATGAGCTTGAGGTGAAGACCAACCGCTTTAAACCGTGGCGCACTCGCCTGGTGGTAGAGGCAAATCACCCGCGAGTGCTGGAACCTGTCCGTTTGCAACCGGCGGACGGCACCGTAACGGTACGAACAAATCCATCCGGTGCGAATGTGATGCTTTCAAACACTTTCGCCGGTCAGACTCCAATAAAACTCACGCTGTCTGCCGACACAACCCACTCGATCCTCCTGTCCAAGGCCGGATACGAGAAAGTAGACCGCAAAGTCATCGTAAACAGCGCCGAATCAAAAACGCTCACCATCAAGTTAAAACCTAAACTGGGCGTCATTCACCTGGCGGTGGAGCCGGCCGATGCTGAGATTGTTGTAGACGGAAAGCCAATGGGCAAAGTGCCGCGGCAGTTACGTATGGTTGCCGTCGAACACCGCCTGGAGATAACTAAAAAAGGATATCAACCGTATCGTACCCGCATTACCCCCCGACCGGGATTTGCCCAGGAAATCAAAGTGGTTTTAACGAGACTGGAGCCTGTTAAAAAAACCACGGCCAACATCATCAGCGCCAAAAACGGATATGAACTGACACTGATTCAGCCCCGGTCGTTTACCATGGGATCATCACGCCGGGAGCAGGGCCGCCGTTCCAATGAGACCCTGCGTAACATCAAACTACAACGGCCGTTTTATATGGGTGTCCGGGAAGTTACCAACAGAGAATTCAGGCAATTTTTAGCCTCCCACAACTCAGGCTCATTCAAAGGTCAAAGTCTGAACCGGGATCAACATTCAGTGGTTCAGGTAACCTGGCAGCAAGCGGTACGGTTTTGCAACTGGCTCAGCATCAAAGAATCGCTGCCCCCGGCCTACATTAGCAAAGGAGGCCGACTGATAGCGGCAGATCCCGTGGGGACCGGATATCGCCTGCCCACGGAGGCCGAATGGGAGTATTGCGCCCGTTTCACTAAAAACGGGGCTGCCCTGAAATACCCCTGGGGAAATAAATTCCCCCCGACCGGGAAGGCCGGCAATTTTGCGGATATGTCCGCCAAAGACTTGCTGACATCCTATCTGCACACATATAATGACGGCTACCCGGTCAGCGCACCGCCGGCGAAATTCAAGGCAAATGGGCTGGGTCTGTACGATAAGGGAGGCAATGTGGCGGAATGGTGCCATGATTACTATTCGATTTATTCCTATAACGCCAAAAAAGAGTATACCGACCCCATGGGGACCAAAGAAGGAAAGCACCATGTTGTGCGGGGTTCCAGCTGGAAACAGGCCGGTATCAGTGAATTGCGTCTTTCATTCCGCGATTACAGCAGTACCATGCGGCCGGATCTGGGATTTCGCATTTGCAGGTATTTCAGACCTCGTTGAATAGTTTACTGGTTGAATGGGGTGACTGAATATGTTGATTGAGTTGATTAGGTTGACTGGTTGATTAAGTAAAATGAATTGGCGATCGGCGATGGCTTATAAATCATTATGATGCTTTAGAAGAGTTCAAAGCAGAAGGCTATACAGTTAATAAAATGCTTAGTGGATATATCGTTTACTTGAAAAAAAGGAAGAATCAACATACTCAATCAACTTAATATACCAATCAACTCAATCAACCAATCAACGATATCTGAGGATGAGATTTAACGAACAATGCACAGAGACAAACTCATATCGGCACTGGCTGTAGCGATATTTATAATGAGTGTACCGATAACTCCGGCAATGAATGCGGTTGTTGCGGACCGAAACCCCGGGCGAACAGATATTCTGCATCTAAACACTTTAAAAATGGAAACGATTGTTTTAGCTGAAAATGAGGAAAACACAACTGAAGACAAAAATAACACGGCATCCGGTACGCAGGACCAAGCACCAGAGCCGGGGACAGCCCTGGAAACTGACAGCAGCGACCCATCAGCCAAATCAAGGGCAACGCCTTTAAAACCTTTTGTACCTTCTGAGAAAATACCGGCAGAGCAGGCGGTTGATTTCCCGGTAGATATATGAAAGGGCATGGGCAAAGAGAAGAAGTTGAGAAGATGAGAAGGTGGGAAGATGGGAGGCCTGCGGCCGTTGGAGGGTGAGCCTTCGGCTGTTGGAGGTTGTAAGTTGGAGGTTGGAGGCGGAAAGATAGAAGATGAAAAGAACGAAGAGGAGAAGTTGTGAAGGTGAGAAGATGGGAAGCAATGGAATTCGGAATTTGGAAAAGGATAATTATTAATTTTTACTGTTTAATTTTAAATTCAAAACTAAAAATTCAAAATTAACAACTCAATCAACCAACATAACGCTCTAAACGATCATAACCATCTAAACGAACATAACGATCAAAACGAACCACTACGGACAAATATTATGAAAAAAGCCTTTCCGGTTTCTTTTGAGTTCATCTACCAGCTGTTTTCCTTAATACTGATTATTATCATCGTACACGCCGTCTATGTGGCCGTGATTCGCCCCAATGCCGACAAGATTCTGGCCAGACAGGCCGCCATGCTGGATGAGGACAAATCACAGGTTGCCGAGCGTTCCGTATTTATACTGATTAAAGACTATGAGCAGGAGACCTGCTTTATCCTCATGTTCTGGGCACTGGCCCTCATGGTCTACAAAAGCATTGTTACCATCCGGCATCGGGAGTTGTTGCAAAAAGATTTGATCCCGTTGGCGGAGGGTGTGCGTATCCTGCCGGAAGATACCCGCGACCTGTCGCGGCAGATTCAGGCCCTGCCGCCTCATCAGCGAAGCGCTTTGCTTCCCAGGGCTTTGCTGGCGGCCTTGCACCGGTTCAGTACAACCCGAAACATCCAGGATGCCGCCGGCGCCACCCATGCATACTGTGCTGCGGAAGCCGATCGGCTGGAATCGGAGCTGTCCATGATCCGCTATATTGCCTGGGCAATTCCTTCGGTAGGTTTTATCGGCACCGTAAGGGGTATCGGGCAAGCCCTTGGGCAGGCCCACAAAGCGATTGAAGGAGATATCTTTGATGTCACCACGAGTTTGGGCGTGGCATTTAATTCAACTTTTATCGCCCTGCTGATCAGCATCGTGCTGATGTTTCTGCTGCATCAATTGCAATCGCTTCAAGAGCATTATGTGCTGGACACTGAAGCATATATTGAAGAAAAACTGACAAGACATCTGCATATGCAGTGATAACGATTTTGGATTACGGATTGCGGATTGCGTATCTAAAGGCGAAGAGCATGGGGCAGAGGGTGCAGGGGAAATAGTTGACGGTTGATTAAGTTGAATAAGTTGATTGGTTGATTCAATTAACTCAATCAACCCAATCATCTATGAGCTTCTTGTACATGAAACCTGAAACCCATGCTCGGAGAAGGTTTCACCACGCCCGATAATATTTAAAAAAAGGGGTGTTTTCAAAGTAAATTACGAGATCTGTCATCTGTCATCTGCCATCTGACTTCCGGCACCTGACACCTGACACCCGAAACCTGAAACCTTCAGTTTATATCAGAAAGGTACTCGCTATGAGTCTGATTGGCCTTGAAATTAGTGATGTCGGCATCATGGCTGCTGCCGGCAGATCTGCCGGATTGCTTGAAATTGATGGAGAGGCCACCGAGAGTCCCGGTTTTGCGCTGCCGGAAAAAAATGGTTTGCTGGTGGGAAAAAATGCCGAAAACAAAGCACGCCTGTTTCCGCGTCAAATCCTGAATCATTTCTGGGATCAGCTGAATACCGAACCCCTGGAGCAGCCCGGACGATATGCTCCGCAAAATCACGCCGAAATCGTTTACAGCCATTTGGCCTTAATCCAGCAGCAGATTCAAAAGCACGGAGATCAAATCGTCATGGCTGTTCCGGCTTTCTATGACCGGGAACAGCTGGGTCTTATCCTGGGTATCACCCAGGAATTGTCCATGCCGGTTAAAGGGTTCGTACCTATGGCACTGGCAGCATCGTCTGTTGCCTGTCCGGACAAAATGCTTTTATACCTGGATATTCACCTGCACCGCATCGAAGTCATATATCTTAAACAGGGCGAGTATCTGACAATAGAAGATTCGGTAACAGCCACCCAAAAAGGCCTTATTCGGCTGTACCGGGAGTGGGGGGACGCGATTGCACAGGAATTTGTTCGCACCACCCGCTTTGACCCTTTGCACCAGGCCGCCTCGGAACAGGAACTGCACGATCGCCTGCCCGGGACCCTCTCACAGCTTCAGCAAAATCCGACCACAATTTTTGAAATAAACGGTGGGGCTGCACGCTATAATATTACTCTGAAACGCGATCTCATCACCCGCAAGGCTGAATCGATTTACGGGGAACTAAACCGTTTAATTGAAAGAATGCGGAACAAACATGCAAAAGACGCACGGGCGATAGTCCTTCAAGTATCACACCGTCTCACCTGTCTGCCCGGGTGCAGGGAAATGCTGGCCACCATAAAGGATGCTCAAATTATTGAGCTCGACCGGGGTGCCGGGGCTAATGGTGTGAGAGGAATCTGGGACCGGTTATCAGATCAACACAGTAGTAAAAGTATTTCTTTTTTCACCAGTCGTCCGTGGCAACCTTCCCACCGGGAATACGGTCATCTTCCGTCAGGAGAGAAGGTGACCGATACTCTGCCGACACACCTGCTCTATCGCAGCATTGCTTATCCGGTCACTGAAAAACCACTTACCATCGGCCGGGAAATTGGCGCCGACAATACCGGCGTGCACATTTATGGCCGGACAGATGAGACCTGCGCCAGGCATTGCACAATTGAGCGCCACGGCCGGGAAATTGTGCTCAATGATTACAGCACTCACGGAACTTTTGTGAATGGAATCCGGGTAAACGGGAGTATGGCGTTGAAACTCGGCCAGATTATTCGGTTAGGGACAAACGGCGAACAGCTCCAACTGATTGCCTGTTTAATTCATAACTCTGTCCTGAAAAATAAAGATACCATAATTGAGTAAAACTATTCTTGCTTTGAAATCAGATGATAAGGCAAAAAAAATAGAAAAATATGCGCAGCATAAAATAATTAATCCACAGTATCTTCGATCAAACAAACTTTTTCATTTTAAAGAACAATTTTCGACCCTGACTACACTATTTTATTTGGCGGATTAATTAAATGAAACGTAAAAACCTGAATGTCTTCAGTTTGTCTTTTCTGGACATCATTACCTGCGGTCTGGGAGCGATCATTTTGTTGTTCGTCCTGGTCAACGCCAAAAGTGCCGCCCGGCGCGACACTGTTACGGCCGACCTTCGCGCTGAAGTAGACCGCATTGAAGATCAGGTGCTTGAAGGCAAAAAACAATTAATCCGGTCCCGCAATGTACTGGAAAAAACTCTGGCTGAACTGGTAAAAACGCAAGGGCTTTCCCGCCAGGTGATCGATACTTTCAAAGATAAAAAGGTTGAGCTGGCCGACAGCGACAAGGACACCCTGGCGTCAAAAACCCATGTCAACGAATTAAAAGCCGATCTGAAGTCCCTGGAAGAAGATGTTAAACGGCTGAGGGCCGGGGCCAAGGCCCGGGATGAACTCGGCTCCAAACTGCGACCATTTCCCGGACACGGTGATCGTCAATATCTTACCGATCTGAAAATGGGCGGCAGACGGATTTTTATACTGGTGGATTCCTCCGCCAGCATGCTGGCTGAAACCATTGTCGGGGTCATTCGCCGGCGTAACCTGGGGATACAAGAAAAATTAAAATCCCCCAAATGGCGGCAGACAGTCAAGACCGTCGACTGGTTAACCACTCAGCTGCCCCCGACGAGTAAATTCCAGGTGTACACTTTTAATGAAACCGCCGGGCCTTTAATTGCCGGAACCAACGGGACCTGGCTGAATGCCGGTGAGGTCGACAAACTCAATCAAACCGTAGCCCGGATGCGCAAACTGGTCCCGCAAAAAGGTACCAGCCTGTTGAATGCCTTTAACGCTATCAGTGAAATGAAACCGGCACCGGATAATATTTTCCTGCTGTCAGACAGCCTGCCGACCATGGGGGCAAAAAAACCCTGGGGAAAAAGAGTTTCCGGTAAAAAGCGTCTGCGTCTGTTCAACGCCGCGATTCGCAGGCTGCCTTCCCGGGTACCGGTCAATATTATTCTGTATCCCATGGAAGGCGATCCCTTCGCTGCCAGTGCGTTCTGGAAGCTGGCCAAAGATACCAGGGGGTCATTTTTTTGCCCTTCGAAGGATTGGCCGTAGCCGGAATATAGAAGGTGAGAAGATGAAAAGAATGAAGTGGAGAAGCTGTGAAGGTGGGAAGGTGGGAGGTCAGAGGCCGGAAGGAAGAGGGAAGACCGCTGCGCTAGGATGAAGGAAGATGGACGAAAAAAGGACAAAGAGGATCAGAATACCCGAGGACGAGGGACGGAGGTTGGAGGCGAAAAGATGGAAGTTGAGAAGGTGAGAAGGTGGGAAGGTGACCAGATAGAAGATGAGAAGGTGAGAAGGTGAGATCAAGGGCCTGTCCGCCGGCAGATTGGGGGCGAATTGGCATAGAACGGAGGGCATAGGGCGGAGAGAATAGGCTCAAAGCTCAAGGCTGAAAGGCGGCAAGATAGAAGTTGAGAAGATAAGAAGGTGTGTAAAAGATGGAAACTGGGAGGCGAAAAGATAGAAGGTAAGAAGGTGGGAAGCTGGGAAGCTATAAGGCATGGAGGGGTGGAAGCTCAACGTCGCAGATCCGCCGTTTTCTGGAGGGCTGAAAGGATAATTCTTAATTTTTACTGTTTAATTTTAAATTCAAAACTAAAAATTCAAAATTATCAACTCAATCAACCAATCAACGATCCTAACGCTCTAAACCATCTAAACGAACATAACGAACATAACGAACATAACGATCCTAACGCTCTAAACGATCAAAACCAACCAAACGATAGTTTATCATGAAAACCCGTCGACGCGACATCGAAATATTCAGTCTATCCTTTCTGGACGTGATCTGTTGTGGCTTTGGCGCCATCATCCTGTTGTTTGTATTATCCAAATTCGCTGAACCCGTTATCATAGAAGAGTTGAGCGAAGATCTTCAGTCTGTTATCGTTCGGCTGGAAGAGGAACTGCATGAGATTCGCGGTGAGACAGCGGTGCTCAATCGAGAGTTACAGGGAAAAAAAGAACAGCTGTCGCAAGAGAAGAAAAAACTGGCCCGACTGCGGGGCGACCTGTCAAATATTAAAGGAGAATTTGCGGCATCGAATCAATATGCCCAGGTGCAAAATATCATTGAGGAAAAGCTGGCGAGAGCCTTGCAGCAGCTTACTGATGAAATGAAACGGCTGTTGAAAAATCAACCCCGCAAAGTTGACCGTTCCGTCGGCGGTATTCCGGTGGACAGTGAATATATCATTTTTATCATTGACACCTCCGGCAGCATGCAGCGCAACGCTTGGAGACTGGTGCAAAAAAAGCTTGCCGAAACCTTGAAAGTCTATCCGAAAGTAAAGGGTATCCAGATCATGAACGACATGGGCACCTACATGTTTTCCCAGTACCGGGGAAAATGGATACCCGACACCCCCGCCCGCCGCCGCGCAATTATTTCCAATTTGAGCACCTGGCGCTCATTTAGCAACAGCAGTCCGGTGGAGGGGATCGAAGCAGCCATCAGGACGTTTTATTCCCCCGACAAAAAAATCAGCCTGTTTGTTTTCGGCGACGAGTTCAGCGGCAACGCCATTCAGCCGGTCATCGATGAAGTGGATCGAATCAACAAGGCCACAAGAGATGGAACGCGCCGGGTCCGGATTCATGCCGTAGGATTCCCCGTAATGTTGAAAGATAGCGTCGGACGAGGCAACACCGGAGAGCGTTTTGCCACCCTCATGCGAATTTTGTGTCAGAAAAACGGCGGCACATTTGTGGGACTGAACAGTACGAGACCGTAACCCGGAATGGGGGAAATGGAGAAACGATGATGGGGAGAGGGGAAGAGCGGAAGAGGGGGGAGAGGGGGTGACGGGGAGAGAGGGAGAGAAGGAGAGGGAGAGGGGGAGATAAAAGGATTGATATTATCTCTGTGGGAGCGGCTTTCTAATTGATGACGCTACGCTGTATCTATTTTAAAACAAGCGAACCACGCTGAAGATGTGATCTAAAGACCGCAAAATACAGAGCCGCAACCGCGACGAGATCCCCTCGAGGTGCTCGGGGCCTGAGCCTGTCGAAGGCAGCCGAGTCGAATTTCGAAGGGTAGATTCGCTTTGCTCAGTCTTTTTTTAATTGACAGAATACATTATTCGATGTTGGACGTTCATCAGTTTCTTTTGTAAAAATGCCTGGTGTGAAAACTTGAAAAACGCAAAAAACATAAAAATTCTGTCTGTTTCAGACGTGATTAAGCCGAGTCTTTTCCAGCATTCCACTTCCGGTTCTTTTGCGGATGTTGACCTGATTCTTTCCTGCGGCGACCTTCCCCCGGAATACCTTTCCCGTCTGGTCAATGCCTTTAAAGCTCCCCTTTATTATGTACGCGGCAACCATGACATTCGGTACGACGATAAGCCGCCGCAAGGCTGTCGTGATCTGCACGGCATGCTGGTAAAAAACAACGGAATAAACATTCTAGGCCTGGAGGGGTCTCGCTGGTACAATGGCGGACCTTATCAATATGAGGAGTGGCAAATGCGTTCCATCATTCGCAGGCTTCGGCCGACACTCTGGTGGCGGGGAGGAATTGATGTGGTTATTACCCATGCGCCGCCGCGACATATCCACGATGCGGAAGACCCCTGCCACAAGGGGTTTGAATGCTATCGCCGGTTGATTGAAAAGTACCAGCCGTCCTATTTCATTCACGGGCACATACACAGGGAATTTTCCGATCCCTCAGAGCGGATAACGGTTGTCGATAAAACCAAAGTAATGAATACCTATGGATATTTCTTCCTGGAAATCGAGAGTGGTCCGGATGCTGAATAGCTGTGCGGCCGGGCGCAAGCAGACGGATGCGCCGTCGGAAGTTAAAAGCTTCAAGGATCAGCAAAAAAAGGAAAGAGGGCCGAAAACGCCGTTACGGCATTGGCATTGATAAACTCATTACGAAAGATATGGAGGATTTCCAAGAAAAATGGCCGATTTAAAAAACGCTGAATATCCGGAAATGAAACGGGGAATAACCGTTTTCATCCTGATGAACGTACAAGCCAAAAAAGAGTTTAAGCTCATCGAAAAACTCTATGAACTTAAAGAAGTCAGAGAGATCCATGCCGTCCACGGGGATGTGGATCTCCTGGTGAAAGTGGTCCTGACACGTGATCTGCTCAGTTCGGATGCCGAGATCATCTCCCAATTTGTGCATGAAAAGGTCCGCCAGCTGCCGGGGGTCAACAGGACCAACACCCTGATCCCCGGTCTTTCCCGGATAAAGGAGTCCGAACCCTCTTAAATAATATTAGCGCCAAATTAATTCCTGAATTGGACCCATGTCCAACTTTTATGCAATCCTGCGTCACATAGGGCACGCCGCGATTTTTGTAAGATTATTGTCTTCCCCGCGCATGCGGGAATCCAGAAAATGGGAAAATCCGACTTTTTACGAAACCATCAAAATTGACTTTTAAATTTGTTCATACTAAACTTCATGAACTGGTTCGCTTCGCTCACAATTGGAATAACGGAACAATGGAATAAATGTACTTATTCAGAGGTTTAATTTCACCGCCCATTTGCTACGCTCATTCGAGTCGCAAAGCTCGCAGAGGATTTTTTCTAATTCCTTTTCACTGATCCGCCAAAAATACCGGCGGACAGGAAGGGCGAAAAGGAATAAAGTCGAACCCTGACGGGCAGGAGTAAGATGAACTTAAGTTGCCGAAGGCATGATGGTTTCATTTGCCGTCGCCTCGCCTGATCGGCTCGCGACTCGCCTTGCTCTCATGGCGGACGCGGTGGTGGGCAGGTCTCAGCGGCAAATGAAAAAGAAAATTTCACTCTGCGCTCTCTGCGACTCTGCGGTGAATTTTGTTTTATGCTTGTTTCTTTTTAGCACAAAGGAATGTAAATGGAAAAAACAGCTAAAATCTATGTTGCCGGACACCGGGGTCTGGTGGGATCGGCACTTGTGCGCAAACTGAGGACGGGAGGCTACACCCATATTATTACGAAAACCCATGGAGAGCTTGATTTGATCCGGCAGGACCGGGTGGAGACTTTTTTCAAAGAAGAAAAGCCGGATTATGTGTTTCTGGCAGCCGCGAAGGTCGGTGGAATCTGGGGCAACAATATGTATCCGGCGCAGTTTATTTACGAAAACATCGCCATCCAAACCAATATCATCCACGCATCCTATCTTTATGAAGCTAAAAAGCTGCTGTTTTTGGGCAGTTCCTGCATTTATCCCAAACTTTGTCCCCAGCCCATCAAAGAAGAATTCCTTCTTTCAGATTACCTCGAGCCCACCAATGAACCCTACGCCATCGCTAAAATTGCCGGCATAAAAATGTGCCAGTCGTATAACCGCCAATACAAAACCCGTTATATCAGCGTGATGCCCAACAATTTATACGGACCCAATGATAACTTCAACCTGGAAACCTCCCATGTGCTTCCGGCGCTGATCCGCAAATTCCACCTGGCGAAACTGGCGTCGGCAGGGGACTGGGAAGGGATCCAAAAAGATGAAGCTGCCCACGGTGATATCCCTGATGATATCAAGATTTCTATGGGTCTGGATCCTCTCACCCATCAACCCGCCAACCAGTCGACGAATAAACCCGCAGTCATACTCTGGGGCACGGGTTCTCCACGGCGGGAATTTTTGCATGTGGATGATCTGGCCGATGCCTGTCTGTTTCTGATGAATCACTACGACGAATCGGAACCTGTCAATATCGGCTGGGGCAAGGATCAAACAATTCGTGAGCTGGCGGAAATGGTCTCCGGTATCGTGGGGTACGAAGGATCCATAAAATGGGATTCCGGCAAACCGGACGGGACTCCCCAAAAGCTTTTGGATGTCTCAAGATTAACTGAAAAAGGCTGGCAGGCGAAGATTAATCTGGCCGAAGGAATACGGCAAATGTATCGCTGGTATTTGGGGGAGACGGTTTAGATCGTTAGGATCGTTAGGATCGTTATGTTCGTTTAGATGGTTATGTTCGTTAGGATCGTTTAGAACGTTAAGATGGTTAAAATGGTTGAGATTGTGATGATGGTAGGATCTGGTCGCGTTGATTGGTTGATTGAGTTGACTATGTTGATTGAATTGTTAATTTTGAATTTTTAGTTTTGAATTTAAAATTAAACAGTAAAAGTTAAGAATTATCCTTTCCGCCTCCCTAATTCCGAATTCCGAATTCCGACTTCCATTGCTTCCCACCTTCCCATCTTCTTACCTTCTCAACTTCTATCTTTTCGCTTCCCAGCTCCATCTTTTACACACCTTCTTATCTTCTCAACTTCTATCTTGCCGCCTTTCAGCCTTGAGCTTTGAGCCTATTCTCTCCGCCCTATGCCCTCCGTTCTATGCCAATTCGCCCCCAATCTGCCGGCGGACAGGCCCTTGATCTCACCTTCTCACCTTCTCATCTTCTATCTGGTCACCTTCCCACCTTCTCACCTTCTCAACTTCCATCTTTTCGCCTCCAACCTCCGTCCCTCGTCCTCGGGTATTCTGATCCTCTTTGTCCTTTTTTCGTCCATCTTCCCTCATCCTAGCGCAGCGGTCTTCCATCTTCCTTCCGGCCTCCCATCTTCCCACCTTCTCACCTTCTATCTTTTCCCATCTTCTCACCTTCTCATCTTCTATTTTCCCTGCCTTTGCGCTTTCAGGATCTTGGCCCAGGTGTCGCGCAGCGTTACGGTCCGATTAAATACCAGCCTATCCGGCGTCGAGTCTTTGGCATCCACACAAAAATACCCCAGCCGTTCAAACTGGCACAGACTTGAAGGTTTTGCTGCGGCCAACGAGGGTTCAATCTTGCAGTCGTTCAATATCTCAATGGATGTCGGATTTAAATAAGCAGCAAAATCCTTACCTGCTTCGACCTCATTGGGATTTTCCTTTGCGAACAGATGATCGTAGAGACGAACCTGGGCGGTAATTGCGTGGTTGACCGAAACCCAGTGCAATGTGCCTTTTACTTTACGGCCGTCAGGCGCATCACCCCCGCGGGTGGCCGGGTCATAGGCGCAGTGAAGTTCAATGATCTCTCCCGTATCGGGGTCTTTGATGACATCCACACATGTGATGAAATAAGCGTAACGCAGACGCACTTCCCGGCCGGGAGCCAGGCGGAAGAATTTTTTGGGCGGGTCTTCCATAAAATCGTCCCGCTCGATATACAATTCCCGCGAGAAGGGCACTTTGCGGGTTCCCATGGACGGATCTCCCGGATTGTTGACGGCCTCCAACGCTTCTTCCTCATTTTCCGGGTAATTATCGATAACAACCTTCAAGGGGCGCAACACACCCATTACCCGGGGGGCATGTTTGTTCAAATCTTCCCGGATGCAGTACTCCAGCAAGGCCATGTCGACCATGCTGTCGGCTTTGGCCACGCCGATGCGGTCGCAGAAGCTGCGGATGGCTTTGGGTGTATAGCCCCGCCGGCGCAGGCCGGAGATGGTCGGCAAACGCGGATCATCCCAGCCGGAAACGTGACCGTCTTCAACCAGCCGTATGAGCTTTCGCTTGCTTAAGACGGTAAAGCTTAAATTCAAGCGGGCAAACTCAATCTGCCGGGGATGACATTCGACGTTTAGATGATCCAGCACCCAGTCGTACAGCTGTCGATTGATTTCGAACTCCAGGGTGCAGATCGAATGGGTGATTCCCTCAATGGAGTCCGACAGGCAGTGGGTAAAATCGTACATCGGATAGATGCACCACATTTTCCCGGTACGATAATGGGACACATGCCTTATGCGATATAAGGTGGGGTCGCGCATGATCATATTGGGGGAGGCCATATCAATTTTGGCCCGCAGCACGTGCGCCCCATCCCTGAATTCGCCGGCCCGCATTCGTTCGAACAGATCCAGATTTTCTTCAATTGAGCGCTCCCGGTATGGGCTGTTCTTGCCGGTCCGGGTTAATGTCCCGCGGTATTGCCGGATTTCCTCCGCGCTCAAACTGTCAATGTAAGCGTTACCGGCTTTGATCAGCTGTACGGCATATTCAAAAAGCTGCTCAAAATAGTTGGAGGCGTAATATTCGCGATCCTGCCAGTCAAAGCCAAGCCAGCGGACGTCTTCTTTGATCGATGCAACATACTCGATGGATTCCTTGCTCGGATCGGTGTCATCGTAACGCAGGTTGCAAAGTCCGTGATATTCGGCGGCCAGTCCGAAATTCAGGCAGATCGACTTGGCGTGTCCGATGTGCAGATAACCATTAGGCTCCGGCGGAAAGCGGGTGAGAACTTTGCCGTCGTTTTTACCGATTTTTAAATCTTCCTCAATGATATATTTGATAAAGTTTGTAGACGAGGGCGCTTCGGCGGAATTGTTATCTTTAGGATTTAAGTTTGGTGTTTTCATGTGTTTGTTCCTTGAATGAAAATTTCTTGTCACTAAAAACTACAATTTCAGAACTAAGATACCAACCTGTCTATTTCCAATCAGTGGAAATAGCAAGAAATTTTTTAATCATAGTCTTTATTTCTTGCCTTAACGCCAAATTGAGGGATTAAAAGATAAAATCAATAAATTAAAATAGATAGAATTCCTTCAATACCTAAATTCCTCAATCCTTGAATCCCTGAATTAGACCCATGTCCAATTTTCATGCAGTCCCACATATGTAATCGGCAAATCAACTTGTCTTTGAACCCTCTTTTTAGATAGTCCTGTACAAAGCAAATTTTCGCTGATATTAGTCTTTTAATAATTCTTTTTGAAGAAAATACAAGGAACTAAATTGGATGGAATGAAAGATAAAACCGGCCCGTGGGCTTTGGCTCTGAGTATCGTCATTCCGCTCAAGAATGAGGGTCAAAGCGTCCTCTCACTAAAAAATGAGATTGACGGTGTCATGAAGCAACTACCGTATTCATGGGAATGCCTTTGGATAGATGACGGCTCCACGGATAATACCCTGAACGAAATACAGCGATTCCATCAAAAAGACCCCCGCCATCAATATGTTGCTTTAGCGTTCAACTGCGGCCAATCGGCCGCGCTGCACGCCGGGTTTTCCTATGCCCGTGGAGAGATCATCGTCACCCTGGATGGTGATGGACAAAATGATCCCGGGGATTTTCCCGGTCTGATCGAGCGTTTGTTTAAAGAAAACTGCCACATGGTCAACGGTGTGCGCCGCAACCGCATGGACTCTTTTACCCGTAAGATCTCTTCACGCATCGCAAATGGTTTTCGAAACTGGCTGACTCATGAAAACATCACGGATGTGGGATGTTCCCTGAGAGTATTTCGCCACGAGTGCATACAGCATATCACCCCGTTTAAGGGATTCCATCGTTTCTTGCCCACCCTGATCAGGATTGGGGGTTATACCAGAATTTCCCAAATACCTGTAAATCACCGCTCACGAAAATACGGTCAAACCAATTACGGCATTCACAACCGTCTGTGGGTCGGTATAATGGACACCTTGGCCGTGCGATGGCTGCAAAGCAGGGCAGTATTTGCAAAGGTAAAATCAACATCAGCATCAAAAGGAAAGTTGCAAAATCATGAGTAAGCTATGGTTGGGACTGGGATTTTTTGCCCAGTTAATGTTTTCCGCGAGGTTTCTGGTACAATGGCTGGCAAGTGAAAAGGCCGGTAAAAGTATTATGCCTCTTTCGTTCTGGCATCTGAGTATTGCCGGATCGGTGTTGTTGCTGGCCTATTCCATTTATCGAAAAGACCCGGTATTTATTCTGGGTCAGTCCATGGGAATTTTTATTTACAGCCGCAATCTGTATCTGATACGCCGCGAAAAAAAAACAGCACTGCAGAAGTGCAGACCGCGTTGAATGGTTTATCCGCCAAACTGAAGGCGGACTTGCAGCGAAGTTGAATGGTTGATTAAGAGAAAGAAGGTTAAAGGAGAAAGGTCAAAGGAAAAAACGACATCTGTAAATATTCAATCGACAATTTCCAATTCCAGATCTCATAAAATGCTAGAAAAATAGGTTTTTTATGGACATTATTTATGTCTATTAGCGCCAAATTGAGGGATTTAGGCATTGAGGGATTGAGGAATTAAATGCAATTAAAGGATAAAATCAATAAATTAAATTAGATAAAATTCCTTCAATTCCTGAATTCCTCAATCCTTGAATCCCTGAATTAGACCCATGTCCAATTTTCATGCAATCCCTCGAAAATTAAGGCGTCACGGCTATTTTTCCAAACTGAATGACGAGGTCTGAATCCCCATGGTTAGCAAACATCCCCTGATCATCCTTATCTTAATTTGGTTCCTTTTCATCGCTTTTCCCATTGGAAACCGAGGTCTATGGGCACCGGATGAGCCCCGTTATGCTCAGGTCGCCTGGGAAATGGCACAGTCGAAATCCTACCTGATTCCCATTATGAACGCTGAAATTTACGCTGAAAAACCTCCGCTGTTTTTCTGGCTCACAATCCTTGCTGCAAAAATAACCTCTTTCGAAAGCGCCAGCCGCTGGGTGTCGGCCTTCGCAAGCTTAGGCACCCTTTTGTTGACCTATTTGCTGGGACAACTTTCGGGAAACAAAAAAATCGGGTTCACGGCGGCACTGATCCTGATGACTTCAAGTCTGTCTACCCTGTTGATGTATACCGGCAACATCGATACCACCCTGACCTTTTTTACCACCTTGAGTTTGTTTTTCTTCATAAAATGGGACCTGGAGGGCAGGCTGAAATACCTGATTTTTGCTTATGTCGCCTGCGGCTTGGGGATCCTGACCAAGGGCCCTGTGGCATTGGTACTCCCCTGGCTTGCGTATATCGTCTGGGAAATCAGCAAATACTTGCGGCAGGAAAAACCGTCATTTCTCCATCTGCTCTGGGGGCCGCTGATCGCCCTGGCGGTTGCCGCTGCCTGGGTAATTCCGGCCTGCATCGCCGGTGGTCCGGAATATACCCGGATCATACTTCTCAAACAACAAGTGGGCCGTGTCGTAGAATCCTATGTGCATCGCCGCCCCTGGTACGAATACCTGAAGGTCTTCCCTCCCAATGCCCTTCCCTGGTTTGTGGTCCTGTTGGGAGCATTCTCCGAGTTGAAAAAACTCATCAAAGAAAAAAACAGACTGATCTTGCTTTACGTCATCTGGTTCTGTGCCATCTTTATATTCTTCTCCCTGGTATCCAGCAAACGGGAGCGCTATTTACTCCCGATTTATCCGGTGTTCAGTTTACTTCTGGCCCATGTCCTGGCAAACTGGACCGCACGCGAAGCCACTTCCATTTCCCTGAAAATTGCCGCGTCCATCACCATGATCGGCGCAATCGGGTTGCTGGTCTTTCCCTTTCTTCAGCCATTTTTAAAAGACAGCTATCCGGTGCTAAATATTTTCCGGGTTTCCGCCGCTGACTGGAGACTGTGGGTCCTGTTGGGTCTGGGCATTGCTGCTATGGGCATTATCCGGCAAGGACTCAAACTGGTAAAAGAAAAACGCCACCTGACGGCGTGCCATTTGGTCGCCATCGGGTTTCTCCTTATTGCAGCCATCGGCCAAATTTATTACATCCCGTATATCGACCCGGTAAAATCCGCCAGGCGGGCATCGAAAACAATCCTGAAACTGCTTCCTCAAGAGGGCACGATTGCATTTTACCGCAGACGTCTTGATAACGGCTGGAATTTTTACCTGGACAGAAAAAAAATACCGATAGTTACCGATGAACAGATAAGGCAGGAGCAACCCCGCTACGATTTGATTATTTTGAAAGAAAAACACATGGACTTATTAAAAGCGGTGCTCAATATGGACAACTACCGCATTGCCGCCATCGAACCGGTCGGCAGCAAGCGATTTGTATTGCTGAAATACAAGAAAGGGATTACGGTTAGAACCGTAACCCCTTAAATTTTCTGGTAGGCACGCGGGGATTTGAACCCCGGACTTCTACCGTGTCAGGGTAGCGCTCTCCCCCTGAGCTACGTGCCTTTAATTGAAATGTTTAATTAGCATCGGCCAATTTTCCTGTCAAGGAAAATCCATTGCGCACATTTTACGCAACTCGCTTTTGCCGGCAGCAACGATAATACTTATTAGAGCCCCTGTGATAGTTCAGCCACTAAGGCACTAAGCCACAAAGGTAATACCTAGGTTTAGCGGTTCAGCGTTCAACTTTTTTAGCAATAAATCCCTCTCTTTTTGACAAAAGTTTAAACTTCATATGCCTTTTTTTTGTGTCTTCGTGTCTTAGTGGCTGAAATTTTAATCCTGAACAAGCTCGATTCGCAATGAATTATCTGTCACCTCTGAAATATGAATCCCGAATGATTTAAAATTTTGCAGCATCAAGGCTGCTGCCAGATCTTTGGCTTTTCCTTTATATTCAACCAGCAAAGTTGCCTCATTGGGTTTAATTTCTTTTACCCGTATTCCCTCCACGCCGGAAATCGTGTTCAGTGTTTTGCGAAACTTAACATAACTGGCAAGATGCCTCGTACCTTGAATGCTCAATTCGATCACGGCAGGTCGGCCGGCCTGTCTCTGCCATACGACAACCAGTTGTTCTGCAAGTTCCTGACCTGCCAGGTCACCGACATTCGCAAGCGCTTCCTTGCCACCGACGATGTCGTCTTCATTGGCAGCCACCGCTGTGCGGGTAAAGTTAAGCATCGGTTCGGCGGAATCTGTCCGGATTGCCCGTACAGTGACAGTTCCGTTAAACGATCTCATGTCCGAGCCCATGATATTTGTAGAGAGGTTTGCATCCGCAGTTGCCAGTACGACCACATCTGCTTTGAGGCCGGCACCCAGCGTCGCCGCTTCCTGATCCGTCAAGGCCGGCTTATCAAAGTTGCCCCAGTCTACCAGAGGTTTTGCCCGCGCCCCCCTGTGGTCTATTATTTCAAATCCGGCTTCTTTTAAACGTTCGGCCATAGCTTTTTCAGAAACAGATACGAAATTTGCATCCTCTACACTCCACCAAAAAATCGGTAACGGTTCCCTGACATTTTTTTCGACAACAAGGAACAAAACCCGGGGCAGCGTCGTCCGGGTCCGCAAAATGCCGGCATCGGACAATCGTTTCGAAATTTTTTCGCCTGACACGGTGGCTTTTACAACCACACGATATGATTTCCCACGGGTTGCCTCTGTCAGCACCTTGTAATCCCGCACAAAGGTTTTTGTTCGATCGAACAGCAGTTCGTTGAGTCGCGGAAAATTATCCACCAAAGAATCTAACTGCAAAAGATCTCCGATCATCAGCGCCACCGCCGTAACAAGACTGTTCGCGATGGCCTTTTCTCGGGCGGCAGACACATTGCCGCCATACACCGTTGCCGCTCCGATCACAACATAAGTTTTGGTCTCGGCCGGTTCCTGGCCATAAGCGATGTCAAATTCCGTCAATACTGCGGCCAGGCAAAATGATACAAGTATCAATCTGCTGAATTTGGGAAAAATCATCCTCATACTGTCTAACCCCCGTGTCTGGTAAAATTTTTAAGCGCAAATACCCAATAAAGGAAAAATCTCCTGGAATCAAGGATAAAGACGCCATTTTTCCGGTTTAGCCGGATTGGGTTTCGGGTTTAGAGTTGACTGCGTTTGCCCAGTTAAATAACTTGAGGTCATTGGTTTTCACTCACAGATCATGCCAATTGGGCAACATAACGGTTTTTATCTAAGGCTGGCTAATTTTGCTTTGAGCCTTCAACTTTCAGCTTCTCTGCCTCCAACCTAAAGCGAAGCGCTCCTCAAACGGCCGCATGCCTCTCATCATCCCTCTTTCTCATCTTCTTCTTTTGCCCCATGCTCCATATCCCGCGTCACTAAACGCTGCGAGCCAGTGCATATTCCGCAATATCCAGCATCGTTTCTTTGGTCGGGGAGGGATCAAATACAGCCAAAGCCTTTTTAGCAGTGTCAATATAAGAGGCCGCCGTATTTTGCGTATAGGTCAGGCCGCCATATTTTTCCAGCAAATCAGTCAAGGTTTTAAAATCCGCTTCAGAAAAATCCTGGTCCCGGATTATTTTTATCATCAAATCCCGGTCGCCGGACTGCGCCTGCTGCAATGCGTAAATAACCGGCAGGGTTAATTTTCCTTCTCTGAGATCGGCCCCGACCTCCTTGCCGAATTCGGAAGTCTGCAGGGTATAATCAAACAGGTCATCCGCCATCTGGAAAGCAATCCCCAGGTTGTATCCGTATTCAGCAAGGGCCCTTTCCTGTTCCTCGGTTGCATCCGCTAAAATGGCACTGACGCGACAGGCGGCTTCAAACAGCATGGCGGTTTTGCGGCGGATAACCTCTTTGTACTCATCTTCCGTCAGAGTGATGTCACCTTTTCGCATCAGCTGGTGACATTCCGCCTATACGTATATCGCCTAT
>PVMK01167157.1_pt1 | contig 50485 bp, 53 predicted proteins | sample 1853481 | NCBI WGS metagenome assembly PVMK01 (sample SAMN08533507, study PRJNA380276) | Marine sediment metagenome, whole genome shotgun sequencing project.
ATTTAAGCTCCTTACTTCTGTTATTCTATTTTGCTCTACAATCCATTTTAAGCCTTACACATCGACCAATTAGAGAGTTTTACAGTTCTGTGATAGTATTTGGTTAGATGAATATTATTGTTCGTGTTTTGTGAGTTTGTCGTCTTTTAATAATTGGAGAGTATTGGGGTCTAACGTTCTGAATAAACACCCGTTTTAATGGCGTTTATTTTTTGTTATGCACAGGTTTTTTTATTAATGTGACAAATAAGAAAAAGCCCGTCATATTTAAAGGCTTTTACAACAAAAATAAATTGAAAAGTAATCGATTAAACTACTTTGACATTTATTGCATTCAATCCTTTTTCACCTTCCTCTACGTCATAGCTTACTTTGTCTCCTTCCGCTATTTCATCGGTTAATCCACTCTGATGAACAAATACATCTTTACCTCCGTCATCTGGAGTGATGAATCCAAATCCTCTAGGATTACTGAAAAATTTTACTGTTCCGTTACTCATGATTTAATATTTAAATGAAATGCAAATGTAGGACTTTATTTCTATTGTGCATAACGGTCTCGTATATGAAAAGTAGCGAGTTTTTATCTTCCTCTTCCACTCTTTTTAACTCTTGACGATCTTTTTACATTCCTATTACTTTTTCCAGCCTTACGTTTCCCCTTTTTATTAGTTTGTTGTTCTGATTTATTTCCAAAGAATTTACTGCCCATAACATTTACTTTTTAGAAATAGTTGTTGATATTCTCAAAGTTAATCATTTTAAGCCTTACACATCGACCAATTAGAGCGTTTTACAGTTCTATGATAGTATTTGGTTACATGAAAATTATCGCTTGTGTTTTGGGGTTTTGTCACATTGCCAAACTTATTTGTTTAAGGAGCGGGATTGGGCTAACAAAGTTTCAATTTGTATTAAAAAAGTGCCCTATTCAAATTAAAGGGAATTAAATTCCTTTTAATTATGCACAACGGTGTTGTGCCTATATTGCTTCTACTGGTTTTCATTTGTATATCGAGATAATATGCTTACTTTTAGGTTAAATGCTGCTATATGCAATAGAATAATATGTTAGACACAAAATCTCTATCGAGTTGGCGAAATTCATGCTTTTGGTTAATTGGTGTTGCTATACTTTCACTTCTTGGTCTCGTTGCATGTGTGAAGGACCAAGAGCAAGCCAACATTGAACTCGTACAACGTCTTTTCGACGAGGTATGGTCAAAGGGTGAGGTTTCGGTTATCGACGAGATTATCGGAGATGGATACATCAAACATTGGGCTGCGTATGAGCCGACTATCGGTAGGGAGGAGCTCAAGACTTGGGTGATGGGGCTCCGCAATAGCTTCCCGGACTGGAACGAGAGGATTGATGCTGTTCATGCATCCGGAGATATGGTCTTTGTGCGCTGGACTGAAAGCGGAATCTTTTCTAAGAATCTCGGTGAAGTCAATGCCACCAATAAGCAGGTAACGATTGCAGGAATGGGCTGGATACGAATCTTCAAAGGCAAAATTGTGGAAGAGTGGACCATTATCGACAACTGAGGCATGCAAAGGCAGCTTGGGGCCGTCTTTCCAGATGCATGGCTTGGACCTGGTTGGTAATGAACTGAACGCCACCGCGTTTAACCTATTCAAAATTTCTTTCGGATTTTCAGTTATAGCAATTAGGCACAACAGGTTGTGTATGGTGTTGTGGCTAACGAAGGAAGCCATGCACTATACACCTTGTTAGCACCAGTTTTATTGAGCTAAAATTCGACAATGCCATTACCAATAGGTAATTCATTAAATCGTTTTGATGGTTTTAGCATATTTAAAGGTACATTTAGTTGTTCAAATAATGTATCAAATTCATTATCAGTGTATTTTTTTAGTTGGCTGAACTCCTTAAAATAATAAGGAACACCTTCTCCTCCCAAAGTAGTTTTGCTTTTCGTTTCTAAATGAAAATGCAAATGAGGAGCATCAGAACTTCCACTATTTCCAAGTAAACCTATAACTTGACTTTGTGTAACCTGATCTCCAATTTTTACTTTTAATTCATTTGGGATTAGATGAGCATAGAAAGCATAAATATTATTACCAATATCTATTACTACGTAATTCCCTGTAAACGTTTCTCTCGTCAAAGGAACTGCCATTTCTCCTGTTAATGGTGTGTTTTCAATAATTCCGTCTTTAATATCTACGACTGTTCCATTTGCGACTGCCAACAATTCAACACCATACGAAGTCCAGTTTTTATTATTTATTATTTCATTTTTCACAATTAATCCTTCTTCATCAATCATTAACCAATCAATAGCGTATCGTTGTGGATAACTTGCTTTTCCATCTGTTATCAAACGGGAATCACGATGACTATTAATTCCGTATAGCCACTTGCCTTTATTAAAAGGAGCTGATAAAGAAAGTTCAGTAGGTTGAGCGATATTTATAATGGCAGCTTCGAATGTGTGGATTGTAGTTTCTCCATTATCTTTTATTCTTTCAAAAATTAATTTGTGAAAAACTTGGAGTGGAATGGCGCTTGATTCGTTTAACGAAAGCCAAATATTTATAATTCCGAATTGATTTCCTTTGAGCTCAAGAGGGTTGTCTTTTCGATCCATCCCATGACGCTTGAAGCGCTTATTTAAGTATTCAGAATTGAACTCGGCTATAGGAGATTCTGGAGTTTTAGTATTGTATACTTCAACCTTTTTTAGAATTAATGGGATTCTCCGATTATTTAAAACAGATAATTCATAAGATATATGAAGTTTATCATTGGCTTTAAATGGTGTTCCAACGAACGGGACAAAAGCTTCAATTATTTCTAACGCAAAATCGTTATTTGTAAGGGTATATTCAGATTCTAAAATATCCTTATTCTTTCCGATTTGTTCTTTTGGCGAATTATTACATCCAATCAAAAGAAGGAATAAGAGGAGTTCTGTATATTTCATTTTTTATATTTTACCTTAATTGGTTTTAACGTTAGTATATACGAACTTAATCATTTAGAGGTGGTTGGTTGCTTATAAAGATAGAAAGAAAATTCAAATCCCTTATTTCTGCATTTCCCAAAAAATTAGTCTGCGTCATTATAAACCTATATCGTCTTTGACTGTTTCGGGGGTGTGGTGGTCTAACATCCATTTTAAGCATTACAGATTGACCAATTAGAGCGTTTTACAGTTCTATGATAGTATTTGGTTAGATTAATATTATTGTTTGTGTTTTGGAGACTTTGTCTTCGATAACATTTCTTCTGAAGAAGTTAAATTTCTGTATTAAAGTTTGTGGTTAATTTGTATCAATTCCGCTAAAAACATTTCCATCTTCGGTTAAAGCTGCAATTCCGATTAAAGCTCCTATTAAAACTGAACTCTTTAGAGTTTCCGATTTGCATGAAATTATCACATCACATTTTACAAGCTATAAACGAATTTGAAACAAATCTCACTGATAAGATTATAAGCCAATTATTCGACAAGCTAAGCCAAGAGAGTTTGACACAAAACGATGAAACGCTTTTAACTGATGAACAACTTTGCACCCACTTACAAATTTCCTCTTCACACTTTTATAAATTAAAGAAAAGGTATAAATCTACGTTCCCAGTTTATAATGTTGGTAAAGCGAAGAGATATAAACTATCAGAAGTAGAAAAATTCTATAAAACATTAAAATATTAACCCAAAAGCTATTCATCAGTTATCTTTTTTCTGATGGTTACCTAAACTAAAAAATTATGACAACATTTAAAATCGTATTAAGCAAATCGCAACATCAAAAGAAAACAAGAAGTAATCAATCAATGCTTATGCTAAGGACACGCCTAAGAAACGCGTAACGTATTTTACAACATACAAAAACATTGAAGACAAATATTGGGACACGAAAAATCAAAAGGTTAAACGTAAATACCCAGGCTCTGATCGTTTTAATTTATTTGTAATAATACAATTTTATTATTCCCCTCCACATACTGGAATCATTACGGCTTTTAAATTTGGTTTTTTCATGTTTTTATCTAGAGGAAACATTGGTCTGATAACTCTATTATATTCTAACCCTTCTATGTTTTGATCAACACCTCCAGGTGTTAAAGCCATTATCCAGTCAGCACGCATATTATATAATTCAGGAACCAAATAGCCAATTTTAACAACCAATATATCAGACTCACGTGGCTTTAGTCCAAGATTGGTAAAGTCCTTCTCGTAATGATACGGTTTACGTTTCTTGGTTACTATCACATAAACACTTCCTACTTTCACAACAACTTCCGTTTTGGCATTTATGTCACCGTGCTTAATAGACATAATTTTACCAGATAATAATATAGGAGGTGCATAACGACTATCAACTAAAGCCCCAACATATTCTTTAACTTTACCACCAATTCCAACTTCCACAGATTTTTCTACAAATTTTTCTCCAGGTATTGAAGCATAAATGATCGAAGGCCCATTTTCAGACATGAATTCTGGACGTTTTAGAATTTCATTAAGAGTCCATGTTACATCTCCTGCACCTCCTGCTGTTGGATTATCTCCCATATCACTAATAATAAATGGATGTTTTTCACTATTAATTGCAGCATCCAAACTAGCATCCAAACTAGCCACGGGCGCAATAAAATCGAATTCATTTCTTACATCCCAAAAATGTTTTGCTAATTTTTCAGCAGTAGATTTAACCTTAACTTCTTCATCTCCTGTTACCATCACTACTGCATGGTTTCTAGGTTCGTCTGCCCAAGGATAACCTACCCAAATAGAAGCATCTAATATACCTTCTTGAGCAGTTGCCGGAGCAAGTTTTGCATATAAACTTTTGGCAGGTTCCACTCGTGTACTAGTTTTTTCTCCTGGTAATAAAATAGGAACAGGAATCCACGCTTTATACTTTGGTTTACCTTTTCCATTTTCCAATCTATCCAAAAGATTTTCGACAGCTCTCTGCCTTGACTCCATGGCATCTTCGTGTGGAGCAAGACGATAACAAGTAATTAGATCTAAATTAGAAGCGAGTCGTTTTGAAACATTTCCGTGTAAATCCATACATACAGAGATGATTACCTCATCTCCTATTACCTCTCTAATACGTTCTACAAAATTAGCATCAGCATCATCCAAACCTTCTACACTCATTGCTCCATGCATTTGTAAGTACATGGCATCATAAGGTAAGTTTTCTTCTAACCCATCTAATATTTGCTTAACCAATGACTCATATGCTTTTCGTGAAACTATCCCTCCTGGTGTAGCACTTGCAATTAATGTTGGGTACCAAGTAGCTCGTTTATAATTACCAAAACCTTCTTTAAAATAAGGGTACCTGTCTAAAATATCTTGTCCCAACAATTTGTAAAATGCATCTTCCTCTGTAACTGCAGGAGAAAAAGTACTCGACTCTATACCAAAACCAGCTATTGCAATTCGAGGCAATTTTTTATTTGGGTGACAACCTACTATTAAAACCATAAGGGTGAATAGTATAATTTGTTTTTTTAATATTTTTTTCATTTTTTTAATTTGTTCTGTATGAACACTTACCTTCTTATATTCATCCATACTAACATCTTTACCCATTACAATATCGAGATTAAAATAATTCATAGTACTATTAATAAATGTTTTTGCTGAGGAATGGTATTCTAAAGCTCCTGTTTGTTGTACTATTTCACCAATAGTATTTTCATTAATACCACCTCCAGGCATAATTATAATTTCATTTCCAGCAACCTCCACTAATTTTGAGAGTAATTCAATTCCGTCATAAGCTTTATTTTTACCTCCTGATGTTAATATACGATTAATTCCTAGTTTTTTGAGAATTTCAAGAGAATGCAAATGATTTTTACACATATCAAAAGCCCGGTGAAATGTAAGTTCTAAAGGATGCGCTAATTTTTGTATTTCTTTTGTTCTCGCAATATCAATTTCACCATTTGATTTTAAGATTCCGAAAACAATACCATTGACACCAAGTTTCTTCATTTCTAAGACTTCCTGTTTCATGATCTCAAATTCCATGTCAGAATATAAAAAGTCACCTCCACGAGGACGAATGATTACATTAACAGGTATTTTTAAATTAGCAACAGCATATTTAATTGTTGCATAAGAAGGTGTTGTTCCGCCTTCGGTAAAATTATCGCAAAGTTCAATTCGATCAGCACCTGCTTTTTCAGCTAGAAAAGCTGATTCAGTAGAATAGCAGCATATTTCCAGTTTTCTTTTCATCTAATAATCATTAATAATTAAGCAAAGTAATTATTATTTTTCAAATGTCACACAACGTAGGGATACGTTCACTGGTGTATATCCACCTATTATATATACATTTATAAATCTAGTGGATTTTTAATGGATTAAAAACGTCTTTTACCGTCAATTCAACGCTGTCTGTAGAAATAGTTTATTATTTAAAGTTAAACATGATATCTTTCTTTTTAATGCAATAAACATGTTGAATATAAATAAAAAACAAAGATTCTTAAGTTTAGTAGCTAAATTGGGATACGAATTTTTAACCAATTCGAGAGTAATTTTTCAAAAGAAAATATCTAATACTTATATTGTTTTTTTGGTCGTTATTACAATTTTATCTGTTGGTTGTACATCCCAAAAGATTTCGCTTTTTAATGGAGAAAATTTAGATGGATGGAAAATCTATGGAACAGAAAAATGGTATGTAGAAAACAAAGAACTCATTTGTGAAAGTGGACCAGATGCAAAGTATGGATATTTAGGAACTGAAAAACACTACAAGGATTTTATTTTAACTCTTGAATTTAAGCAAGAAGCGGATGGTAATAGTGGCGTGTTTTTTAGATCAACAATTGAAGGCACAAAAATTACAGGTTGGCAAACTGAAGTTGCTCCTCCAGGGAAGCATAGTGGAGGCATCTATGAATCTTATGGTAGAGGCTGGTTGATTAAGCCAGACTCTGAAAAAGATAAAGCTTTAAAGATGGGAGAATGGAACTTGATGAAAATAGAAGTCAAAGGATCTTCTGTTACAACATGGTTAAATGGTGAAGAAATGATAAATTTAGATGATGAAAAAATAGGTGAAGCAGTTGGCTCTATAGTATTACAGATTCATGATGGAGGTGGAATAAAAGTGAAATGGCGTAATATTTATTTAGAAGAATTGTAAGCATAATAATTATGAGCGATAAAACTAGAAGAACATTTATTAAAAAAGCAGGATTGGCAGGATTGGGAATAATGTCAATACCAACTATTGCAGCAAACACTACACCTTCATTTCAAATAATGAAAAGAGCTTATAAATCTTCAGATAAGGCTAAATTAAATTATGCACTTATTGGCGCTGGAGGAATGGGCACAGAAGATATGAAAACGGCGCTACAACATGATGGAATTAATATAGTGGCAGTTTGTGATTTGTATTCAGGAAGAATTGAACAGGCAAAAAAAGCATTTGGTAATACCTTATATACTACTGATGATTATAAAGATATACTAAGTCGTAAGGATGTTGATGTTGTTATTATTGGTACTCCAGACCATTGGCATAAACAAATTTCTATTGATGCACTTAATGCAGGTAAGCATGTGTATTGTGAAAAACCAATGATTCATAGTGTTGATGAAGGGCACCAATTAATAAATGCCTGGAAAAAATCTGGAAAAATATTTATGGTTGGAAGTCAAGGCTTATCTTCGGTTGGTAACGAGAAAGCAAGAGAATTACTTGCAGTTGGTGCCATTGGAGATATTAATTATGCTGAAGGTTTTTGGGCAAGACATTCACCAGTAGGAGCATGGCAATACGATGTTCCTAAAGATGCTTCTGAAAAAACCGTTAGTTGGGAAAAATATATTTCAAATACTACTAATCGTCCTTTTGATGCGCTTCGCTTTTTTAGGTGGCGTAATTATTTAGATTATGGAACAGGAATGTCAGGAGATTTGTTTGTACACTTATTTTCAAGCCTACATTTTATTACAAATTCTAAAGGTCCAGATAGAATTAGTGCTCTTGGAGGATTACGCTATTGGAAAGATGGCAGAGAAGTACCTGATGTTTTGTTAGGATCGTTTAACTATCCTGATGCTAAAGAACATCCTGGATTCAACCTTTCATTACGCTGTAATTTTATTGATGGAACTAGTGGTACAACATATCTTAGAATCGTTGGTAGTAAAGGTTCTATGGATGTAAAATGGCGAGAAGTTGTATTAAGAACTAATAGTATATCAGTCGATGATCCTTTTGAATTGGCAAAAATGAAAGAAAAAGAAAAATCTATATCTAGCCGAAAAAAAATATTGCCTCCTAATGAAGTCGTTTATAAAGTTGAAGATGGATATAGAGGAGCACATTATGATCATCATGGCAATTTAATAAATGCCATAAGAAACAATGGAAAGGTAGTAGAAGATCCTGTTTTTGGATTTAGAGCAGCAGCGCCAGCTTTGTTGTGTAATGATAGTTATTTTCAAAATAAGTTCTTTCATTGGGATCCAATAAACATGAAAGTTAAATAATATAATACATGAATAGGATAGTATATTTTGTTGCAATAATGTTCTTAATTGCTTGTCAGGAAAAACCAAAAAACAGTAATAAAAAAGATTTAGAAGTTGAAGTAAAAAAAGATTCAGAATGGATTTTTCTTTTTGATGGCACAAGTACTGAAGGTTGGAGAGCATACAATGGAGATTCGTTACCACCTGGATGGGTTGCAATAAATGGCGAATTGACTTTTGATACAGAACTTGGATTAGAACAAAATTATACCGGTGGAAAAGATATTATTTATGGCCTTGAAGAATTTGATAACTTTGAATTTTATATAGAATGGAAACTCCCAGAAGGTGGCAATAGCGGTATTTTTTATCACCTTAAAGAAGGATATAAAGCTCCTCATGAAGTATCGCCAGAGTATCAGTTGATTGATGATGTTAACTATGCGAGAATCCATGATCTTACAGATTATAATACGCGTCTTGGTTATACTGAAAACCCTTCTGAATTAAAACCTTTGCAGAAAACAGCTTCAGATTATGCCATGCATCCAGCCAATTCAGAAAAAACGTTAAACCCAATTGGCGAATGGAATACTAGTCGAATCATTTTTACTCCAAAGCAAGTAGAATATTGGCTTAATGGTAATATGGTATTATCCTTTGTTCCTTGGTCTGAAGGATGGTATGAAAAAAAGAATTCAGATAAATGGAAAACCAGCCAAGATTACGGAAAGTTCAAAACTGGATTTATTGGGCTTCAAGATCATTCTAGCCCTATTTGGTTTAGAAATATTAAAATTAGAAAACTGTAGAGATCTATTTTTAAATAGAGATTTAGAATGTGTTAAACTCTAATATAGATTTTCTTTTTATCCATCCACCAACCAACACTCCAACATAGTAAGGTATAAGTAATAGCAAATAAGAACGAAGGAAAAACTAAATCGGTTGGTGTAAACCCATGCCATCTTGCATGCAACAAAGGAGCATAAGTAGTATCGTAATTTCCTGGAGCATTAACAATAATCATAAAAAATAATTGTCATACCACGAAACACATCGAGTGCAGTAAACCGTTGAGTGATATTTGTCATAGAGATTTTAATTAGAAACTATAAAATTAATTATTTTCAGTTTTGTTATTCATGTATAGAGATCATTAATATTCGCTTTACTTATATCGTAGATTGTATCTGCTATTTTTTGTGTAATATCTTTAAAGAATTTTTCTCCTTTTTCCTTTGTTGCTAATCGTGGATTTCCTATTCCTGTATCTTCGCTAACTTTAGACCATTTGCGTTCTGTCCAAAGCCAATCTTCATTAAAAGACGCAATTTTATTCTTTTTTTCTTTTCCTTCTCCCCATTTTTCTTTTGGTAACACGAGTTCAGGATTAAAATATAACATTAAACTAGTTTCCATTTCATCAGCATGATCTCCAGAATTATCAAAGTATTGGTGCTTATCTAATGCTTGAAACCAGTTTGAAGCACATATAAACATTTTGGAAAATTTTAATCCTAATTCTCGTATGATTGGTTTAAAATCGTTTCCACCATGACTATTAAAAATCATCAGTTTATGAATTCCTTGCCGATTTAAAACCTCTATGATATCATTTATAATTGCGAATTGTGTGCTTGGGTTAAGATTAATATCAAGATAAATATCAGATTGTCCAGTATTAACACCAAATGGAATTGTAGGTAAAACAATAACTTTTGCTCCCTTTTCCCAAGCAATTTTAGCTGATTCGGCCGAAATGAAATCTGCTTCAATAATATCGGTTGCATATGGAAGATGATAGTTATGAGCCTCAGTTGCTCCCCATGGCAATATTGCCAGTTCAAAAGCTGCTTGTTTTAAGTAATCCCAATTTGATTCTGCTAAAATGTAAGGTCTCATAAATTAATTTACTTTTTTTTAATCTTTAAAACAATTGAGTTTTAACAATTTATTATCAAATTTTCATTCTTATTTATGTTTGTTTTCTCATAGAAAAAGAATAAGAGTTCAATCTTGCTATTTGAGTGTATTCTAAAAGATATTCGACAATTACTTTTAAGCTCGTTTTACTAATTCAGTTCTATGAATTTGAAGCTGCCACATTACTATACCCATATAGGTACATGTGGGACCACAGCTTGTTTTAAGCCTTTCGGTGACGAAAGGCTTTTTTGTTCACCACGTTTACATATAGACTGAATTCACCGCGTTGCCTACATATTAACTCTAAGACCAACCAGCATCATAAATTATAGTAAAAATACACTTATTTTGCAACCTTCGTAGTCTAGACAAGTAAGTTTCTAACCTAAAATAATGTTATTAATACGAAAGTCAGCGTTGTTGGTAGAATTTAAAGAAAGAATGAGTTAATTTTTATTAATTTCGAAAGGAATTCAATTTCAATATGAATTAATATATTCATATTTACACTATTAACTCTTCAATATGTCTTTATTATTTGTTGTTTTAGGGATAGTATTGCTATTCGTCTTAATAGCCATATTCAAACTTAATCCTTTTATTTCATTTCTAATTGTTTGTCTTTTTGTTGGGGTAGCATTAGGCATGGAATTGGAAAGTGTTGTAAAATCAATTAAAACTGGAATAGGAAACACACTAGGGTTTTTAGTCCCGATTCTAGGGTTAGGGGCTATGCTAGGAAAGCTGGTTGCCGATAGTGGCGCCGCGCAACGTATAACTTCAAAATTAGTCGCGAAATTTGGAATTAAATATATTCAATGGGCAGTAGTATTGGCAGGATTTATTGTAGGAATACCCTTGTTTTATTCGGTTGGATTTGTAATGTTAATTCCATTGGTATTTACCGTAGCGGCTTCTACTGGCTTACCATTAATATATGTTGGTTTACCTATGCTCGCTTCGCTATCTGTAACCCATGGTTTTCTGCCACCTCACCCGGCTCCAACAGCAATTGCAGACCAATTTAGTGCAGATATTGGCAAAACCTTGCTATATGGAATTGTTATTGCCATACCGGCTATTATAGTAGCTGGCCCATTGTTTGCACGAACCATTAAAAATGTAAAGGCCACACCCTTAAAAGAATTTTATAACCCTGTTATTTTGAAAGATGAAGAAATGCCTGACATGGGTATCAGTATTTTCACAGCATTGCTTCCGGTTATATTAATTGCACTTTCCTCAATTGGTAGTCAATATTTACCTGAAGGGTTATTAAAGAATGTTGTTGGTTTTATAGGTAACCCAATCATAGCTATGCTAATTGCTGTTTTGGTTGCCATCTATACGTTGGGTTTAAAGCGCGGTAAAGAGATGCCTGAACTTATGAATTCTATTTCAAAATCTATTTCTAGTATTACCATGGTTCTTCTTATTATAGGGGGAGCAGGAGCTTTAAAAGAAATTTTAGTTGATAGCGGTGTAAGTAATTACATAGGCACTCTATTAATAGGCTCTAGTATTTCGCCACTCATTTTAGCCTGGCTTATAGCAACTGTTATTAGGGTTTGTGTAGGATCAGCTACGGTAGCGGGATTAACCGCTGCCGGAATTGTACTTCCTTTAGCGACTAGCACAGGAGTTAGTGCAGAACTCATGGTTATAGCTATTGGTTCTGGAAGCCTGATGCTCTCTCATGTTAATGATGGTGGTTTCTGGATGTTTAAGGAGTACTTTAACCTTTCTGTTAAAGAAACGCTTAAAACCTGGACAGTAATGGAAACCATGGTAGGTGTCATGGGATTAATAGGGGCTTTAATATTAAATACGTTTATATAAAAAAATAAATATGTTAGCATCAGAAAAAGTTATAGTACTAGGATTAGAATGCCCGCCTGCTCCAAAACCAGCAGGAGTATACAGACTAATATTAGTTGTAGATAAATTTTTATATGTTCCTGGACATGGACCTGTAAACAATGATGGAGGCTTAATGCAAGGTCGAGCAGGAGACAATTTGAGCATTGAAGAAGCAAAATTAGCTGCAAGACAGGTAGGTTTAACTATGCTTTCTACCATTCAAACACATTATGGAAGTTTGGACAAAATAAAGCGCATTGTAAAAGTAATTGGAATGGTTAATTGTTAGCCAGATTTCATAAATCAGCCTGCGGTAATTAATAGATTTAGTGAGTTGATGGCAGATGTATTTGGAAAAGAACACGGCATAGGTATACGAAGTGCAGTAGGGATGATGCTGCCTGATGGAATTCCCGTAGAAGTAGAAGCCATGTTTGAATTACACTAGTATATGAAAACAAAAACTTGGTATAAAGTTGATGCTCCAGAACATATAATTTCTCCAGCTCTCTTGGTATATCCCAATATGATAGAGGAAAATATTTGTCCTATGGTTATAAAATATAAAAATGTATTAACGGTCATTAACGGAAAAGTTATAGGCACATGGGTTGTGTCTGTTAGGAGCCATAACTAAATATCAAGCTATGAAACACCCATAACTATAAATTTATTCACATAGAGGTATGATTATATGGATGTTACATGTGACTAATAAAAAATAATAATTTAAACAGATGAAAATTTTATTAATTGTGTTGAGCGCTGCTTTTGTGTTGACATGTTGTAATACAAAAACAGAAAATTCAAAAGTATTTGATTCCAAAAATTCTATGACGGCAGATAACAACAAAATTGCAGGAACATGGAGGCTAGTGTATGGAGAAGTCAAAGAGAATGATTCATTGACGATTAGAGATGTTACAAAATCGGAGTTTATTAAAATAATAAATGAGACTCATTTTGCCTTTTTTAGTCAAGATCGCAAATACGCTAGTCTTTTTTATGGAGCAGGAGGGACTTATACTATAGAAAACAATGAGTATATTGAGAAACCTATGTATACAGCTTGGGACGATTATAGATATGAGACCTTCCCATTTACAGTTGAAATAAAAAACGATACACTTATTCAATACGGAACAGAAGAAGTGAAAGAATCCAATATTAAACGTTATATCATAGAAAAGTAAATTAGAATAAAGTAGAAAATTATGTTTATACTCGACGCACACCTTGACCTTGCTATGAATGCGTTGGAATGGAATAGGGATTTAACCTGGACTGTTGAAGAGATTCGTAAAAGCGAAGTTGGAATGACCGATAAGCCGGATAGAGAAAATAATACAGTCTCTCTGGACGCCATGAGAAAAGGAAATATAGGTCTCTGTGTAGCTACTCAAATTGCTAGATATGTAAAGAAGGACAGCAACTTACCAGGTTGGAATTCACCTCATCAAGCATGGGCACAAACTCAAGGGCAACTCGCATGGTACAAAGCTATGGAAGACGCTGGTGAGATGGTACAGATTACTGACCTACAAAAACTGAATACACATTTAGAGTTATGGAAAAAAAGCGCAGCCGAAAAGAAGCCTATCGGATATATATTAAGCCTAGAAGGCGCCGATTCCATAATTACCATTGACTATTTAGAAAAATCTTATCAGCAAGGGTTAAGAGCGATTGGCCCTGCTCATTATGGACCAGGAACCTACGCCTATGGCACAGACTCTGTAGGAGGAATAGGCGCAAAAGGTAAGGCATTACTTAAAAAAATTGAAGAATTGAATATAATTTTAGATGCAACACATCTATGTGATGTCAGTTTTTGGGAAACCATGGATGTTTATAATGGACCTATTTGGGCGAGTCATAATAATTGTAGAAAATTTGTGAATCATAATAGACAATTTGCAGATGAGCAAATCAATGAATTGATTAATCGAGAAGCAGTTATTGGGATAGCTTTAGATGCATGGATGTTGGTGCCAAATTGGGTGAGAGGGGAATCGACCCCTGAAAGCATGGGTGTTACTTTAGCCCAAATGATTGAAAACATTGATCATATTTGTCAGCTTTCAGGAAACTCACTGCATGTAGGGATTGGTACAGATCTGGATGGTGCTTTTGGGAAAGAACAAAGCCCAAGTGATTTAGACTCCATTGCAGATCTTCAAAAAGTGCCTCATATGCTTTCTAAAAAGGGATATACTACAGAGAATATTGAAAATATTATGAATCAAAATTTTATAAAATTCCTTCAACGCGTATGGAAATAAATAAAAACATTTTAACGTTTGGTGAGATCATGCTACGCTTTTCTCCGCTAGACCATGAAAAATTAATTCAAGCTAGAACCTTTGACTTGAATATTGGAGGCGCAGAGGCAAATGTTGCTGTTTCTCTAGCTTTACTGGGCAATAACGTAAAATATATAAGCAGGCTTCCAAATAATGATATAGGTGATTTGGTGATTCAGGAATTAAAAAAGCAGAATGTAAATACCGATGCTATTATCCGTGGTGGAGATAGAATAGGTATATATTATTTAGAAAAAGGAGCTTCAATAAGACCCTCAAAGGTTGTTTATGACCGCAAACATTCAGCTTTTTCTGAAATATCGCCCAGCATGTTTGATTGGGATCAATTATTTAAAAATGTAAAGTGGTTTCATGTTACCGGGATTACTCCTGCGCTTTCTAAATCATGTAAAGAAGTATATCTGCAAGCGCTTAAAGTTGCCAAGTCAAAGAATATTACCATTAGTTTTGATATCAACTATCGAAGTAATTTGTGGACTATTGACGCTGCCAAAAAAATAATTCAAGAGACCTTGGATCATACGGATGTTTTGTTTGCTAATAAAGGCGTTGCAGAAGAGTTATTCAATATAAGACCTGAGTCTAAAAGTACAGATGCTGTAAGAGACTTTTCTGAGATAGCAGAAAAACTATCTTCCATTTGCAAATCAAAATATATAGCGTTTACCAGCAGAGACGCAATATCGGCCTCGAGTAATACATGGCAAGGTGTATTATTTGAAAACAATCAAGGTGTATGCAGTACAATTTACACTGTTGATATTGTTGATAGAATTGGTGCTGGTGATGCCTTTGCGGCTGGGATTATTCACGGATTATCCAATCAATATGGCAATAAACGAACAATAGATTTTGCTACTGCTGCTTCTGCGATAAAACATACTATTAAGGGAGATTTTAATTTAGCCACTCAAGCTGAAATATTAGAATTGATGACTAACAATTCACCGGGATATGTAAAACGCTAATTTAATTCAGTATGAAAACACTAGAGAAAATATTCCAAAAAAAAGCTATAGCTGTTATTCGTTCTAGACACGAGTTTGAAGCACTAAAGTTTGTTGAAGCCATTATTGAAGGCGGTATTACCTGCATAGAATTGACCATGACTACGCCTAATGCGTTAAATATAATAAGTGATTTACACGACGAATTTGGTAATACAATTGTTTTAGGAGCAGGAACAGTTTTAGATATTGAAACGGCTAATAAAACACTTGATGTTGGTGTAGATTTTATAGTGACACCGGTATCAAATTTTGATTTGATACAGTATGTAAAGCAACAAGATATACCTGTAATAGCTGGCGCTTTCTCTCCTACCGAAATATATAATTGCCATTTAGCAGGTGCCGAGATAGTTAAAGTTTTTCCTGCGAATATTCTAGGGAAGGCATATTTTAAAAGCTTGAGGGGTCCTTTTCCGGATATACCCATGATGCCTACAGGAGGAGTTACCACAGACAATGCTGGAGATTGGATAAAAGCTGGAGCCAATGCCGTAGGAATAGGAAACACATTAATCAATGATGAAATTATTCTTAACAAAGACTATTCTAAATTGAAAGAAAATACTAAAAAAATAATAACATCTTTAAATAATCTATCTACATGATATTTATATATTTCTTTAAAACACTAACTTAATTTTATCTTTATGAAACCTTTTTAACAATATGTTTTTTAGTTTTCTTCTTTTGGGCTGCTCAAAAGGCAAAGAAACTTCACTGATTACTACACCTTATAATGACAAAAAAATTGTTGCCTATGTTACTGCTTGGAAAGACAATTGGGGAGCAAATTTCGAGAAAGCAAAACAAATAACACATATTAATTATTCATTTGCCAATATAAAAGATGGGAGTGTAATTGAAGGGCGTCATCAAGCAGATTGTAAATCTCTATTCCGAAATCGTTTTTACTTCTTTTATTTCGTCCAGCTCCTGCCCGTTAATATTTAGGACTGCGCAAAGAATAATTACGAAGGATAATAGTTTTTCACTTGGCTAGTTTACTCTATTCGTCTAAATTTATTTTACTAAAGTAGTTAAATAAATAGAACATATTATTCAATCAACCTAGTAATAAAAAGTATAATTTTCCAAATCGATGCTCAAACCTTTATACATCTATATTACTCCATACAACGATTTCAACAATAAAATAATACCTAAAAAACTCCATATTACTGTACATTACTCCATATAGCTATACCATAGCTAGGTTCATGTGGGACCACCTTAAAACCTTGTAAAGCCTTGAAAATCAACAGATTGTTTAAGGCTTTTCTTGTTGAGCTCAAATATATTCTTAAAGTATTTATAAGTGAGCCATATTAGATGCGACAGAACCTTGTTACAAAGTTTAAAGTTATTCGTCTTCACCTTATATACTGTTACTTAGATTATGAAAAATAATTTATCCAACCCCTTTACCCTTACTGTATTATTTCTTTTAGGTTATTTTAGTTTTCATCTTCTTAGTAAACAAATTATAGGTTACTTATATGATATAGGTTATACATCTATAGACACGGAACATACTGTCAAGTTATTTTTTAACCTTTTTTATGCTCTTGTCGCTTATTTGTTTATTAAAAAATATGAACTTTTAGAATTAGCAGGTTTGGGAAAAGCTAAACTTAAAAAGCCCTTATTTTTTCTTTTCCCATTATACTTAGCAGCTCTTAATTTTATAAATATTTTTGAAATTCCATTTGACAATATTTCTACTAAAAGTATTTTAATTTTAGCTGTTTTTTGTCTTTCTATCGGGTATGCAGAAGAGTATATCATGAGAGGTTTTATACAATCTCTATTTTTAAAACATTACGGTCTAACAAAAAAAGGAATCGTGTTATCTGTTGTAGGAACTTCCTGTATTTTTGGGCTCATGCATCTTATGAAATTTGATAATGGCTTATGGGGAGAAATAAGCCAAGTAATATTTGCAACCTTTATTGGTACGATGTTTGGTGCCATTTTATTAAGAACAAAGAAAATATGGCCATTAGTTATAATCCATGGGCTAGTGGACTTTTTTGGAGAAATAGATTCGCTTAGTCCAATACAAAAAATTATTGAAGAACCGAGTGCTGAATCTCAGGTTATTAACAGTTTAGTTGGTGTTTTAGTAGTCCTTCCTTGTTTTATCTATGGTTTAGTGTTGCTAAGAAAAGTAAATCCAGAATCGCTTTTGCTTTCTTCTGAACATTAATACCAAATAGTGTACAAAGCGGTTTTGTCGCATCTGTCAATCAAATATAAAGAAACTTAGTTAAAAACTATTTTTTAATGAACCAATGATATAAATGACTTGTAGGTTGAGCTTTTGGTTTTAACAGTTGGTTTTTCTCTAACATTCTAATTATTTCAACTCCTGTAGTTGCTCTCTTTTTCAATCGATGCTCAAACCTTTATACATCCATACTACTCCACAGCGCTCTTTTCACAATAAAATAATCGCTTAAAAACTCCATATTACTCCACATTGCTATACAACAAATAGGTACATTTGGGACCACAAATAAAATTAGGCTCTTTCATGATTTGAAATGGTTTTTTATCTCACATTTAGGACTCCACATGACCGTATAATTCCTATACATAAACCATACATTTATTATTCAACCCCGTATTATGTAAGTATTTATAGTATATTCGTCACTTAACATTTAATATTTTTCCCATGATCAGTATTTTATCATTTGTAGGGTTTACCCTTATGGTGGGGGTCATTGCTTATTTAGCAACTCGTAAGACGGATGAAAATTCTTCAGACGGTTATTTTTTAGGGGGACGTAGTTTGACAGCAGGTGTTATAGCGGGCTCCTTATTGCTTACCAATTTGTCTACCGAGCAAATAGTTGGGTCTTAACGGGTCAGCCTATACAGAAGGGATACTGGTTATGGCCTGGGAAACCCTGGCGGCTATAGCCATGGTTGTAACGGCCGTATTTTTATTACCGCGATATTTAAAAGGAGGCCTTATAACGGTGCCTCAATTTCTGTCACGGCGATTTGATGTAACCACCAAGACCCTCACCTCGGCACTCTTTTTAACGGGATATGTGGTAGTTCTTTTGCCCATCATACTATATTCGGGTTCTGTAGCGATAAGCGGGATGTTTAATGTGCCCGAAATGCTTAATATTACCGAAACTCAGGCCTTGTGGGTGTGTATTTGGGGAATTGGCATTATCGGTTCTATATATGCTGTTTTTGGTGGACTCAAGGCGGTGGCGGTTTCCGATGCGATCAATGCCATTGGCCTTTTAACCGGAGGTATATTAATCCCCATATTTGGATTGATTGCGATTGGCGATGGCAGTTTATTTGATGGAATTTCAATCCTGACTGCAGAAAACCCGGAAAAATTTGAATCAATTGGCGGGCCAACGGCTTCTGTTCCTTTTGCCACAATATTTACAGGAATGATGTTGGTACAGCTCTTCTATTGGGGAACAAATCAACAGATCATTCAAAGGGCGCTTGGCGCTAAAAATTTAAAAGAAGGTCAAAAGGGCCTGCTGTTAGGTTCTTTTATCAAAATATTAGGGCCACTTATTGTGGTATTACCCGGAATCGTAGCTTTTCATATGTTCGATGGAAGTTTGGAAAAAGCAGACCAGGCCTATCCCATGCTGGTAAATAAGGTGCTTCCTGGATCTTTGCTTGGGTTTTTTGCCGCCGTATTGTTTGGTGCCATTTTGAGCTCATTTAACAGTGTACTGAACAGCTCTGTAACTTTGTTTGGAATAGACATCTATAAACAGCATGTAAACCCTGAAGCCAATGAACGCACCGTAGTGAAGTACGGGAAAATGTTCGGGATAATTCTTGCGATTTCTGCTATGTTCATAGCTCCACTTATAGCAAATGCCGAAAGTTTATTTGCCTACCTTCAGGAGGTAAACGGTATTTATAGTATCCCTATATTAACCATAATAGTTGTTGGTTATTTAACCAAACGCGTACCCGCAATTGCAGCAAAAATAGGACTTATTTCAGGATCGGTGCTTTATATATTAAGTCAGTTTATTATGAAACCTCGTTTTGTTGAAAGTGCATTGGCCGAAGCTAAAGCATCAGGGGTAACAGATGAAGCCGCACTTGTTTTGGTTGAAGCTCAAGCCTATCCACATTTCTTGCATGTCATGGCCATATTATTTACTCTAAATGTTCTTATAATGTTAATAATTGGAGCCATATATCCTAGAAAAGAAGCCTACGTACAAGAATACACAAAACAAGTTGACATCACTCCCTGGAAATATGTGAAACAGGCAGGAATTGCCATTTGTATAATCGTAATATCAGTTTATATTTATTTTTCATAATTGAAACAGTTTTGGCCTATACTATTCTTTTTAGGGGTCCTGGTCACAATATCATTTGAAGCTCAGGAATTACCACCTATATAAAATTATCCTCCGGAAGAATATAATGGAGGAAATCAGATTTGGATGATTTCTCAATCACGGGATAAGCATATTTATGTTGCGAACAATACTGGTCTTTTAGAATTTAATGGTGCGCAATGGGAGTTGTATCCTTCCCCTAATGGGACAGTAATTAGATCGGTAAAAGTAATAGATGATCTGGTCTATACCGGATGTTATATGGAGTTCGGTTTATCATACCGTCAACAATACGGGAGATTTACAATTCGATTCCGATTTCTACATGATTTTGAATATTGCAATGGGAGGAACCTTAGGAGGAACCATTGATCCGGCCTTTACTGAAGACAGCATGGAAATTGATTATGTACGGGTTTATCAATAAAAATGTATATGTTATTAATTTTAATTGCTAAATGCGTAAATTCAATGCACTTTACAATCGGGTTAATAAGGAATTAAAAGATCAGGCATATGAAAAAACAGGTAATCAGCATTTTTATATTAGGAATAACGGTGCTGTTGGCATCTTGCAATAGGACTTCTGACAGAGATACCTCAAATAGTCGAAATTCAAATAAAAGCGACGTTGAAATTGGAGAAAAGGTTGAAGCCCTTTTAGCTAAAATGACTCTTGAGGAGAAGATAGGCCAAATGAATCAGTACAACGGCTTCTGGGACGCCACGGGACCTGCTCCTGAGGATGGTGACGCCGCCGATAAGCTAACCATGCTTAAAGAAGGTAAAATAGGCTCTTTGCTAAATGTAGTAGGAGTCGCCCAAACCAAAGAACTTCAAAAAATTGCCGTTGAAGAAACGCGATTAGGAATACCCTTAATTATAGGATATGATGTTATACATGGATTTAAAACCATATTTCCAATTCCTCTGGGGGAAAGCGCCAGTTGGGATCTGGAGGCTATGAGAATCAGTGCTCACATTGCTGCAAAAGAAACAGCTGCTTCAGGAATTCACTGGACTTTTGCTCCTATGATCGATATATCGAGGGATGCACGATGGGGCAGAATTATGGAAGGCGTGGGCGAAGACCCCTATCTAAATAGTGTCGCCGGAGTTGCGAGAATACATGGTTTTCAGGGCGACGATCTTTCTAATACCAATACCATTGCGGCCTGCGCTAAGCATTTTGCGGGCTATGGGTTTGCCGAAGCAGGAAGAGATTATAATACAGTGAACATTGGAATATCCGAACTTCACAACACCATTTTACCTCCATTTAAGGCCGCTGCTAAGGCTGGTGTGGCGACATTTATGAATTCTTTTAATGAACTTGACGGGATTCCTGCAACGGCACATAAAGAATTGCAAAGAGTAATATTAAAGGGAGACTGGAACTATGATGGATTTGTAGTATCAGACTGGGCCTCTATAAGTGAGATGATCGATCACGGATATGCCAAAGATAAAGTACATGCTGCCGAGATTGCCATAAATGCCGGGAGCGATATGGACATGGAAGGGAGATCCTATGAAGTTGGGTTAAAACAACTTGTTGAGGGTGGTCAAATTGATATTTCCTTGATCGATGACGCAGTAAGTCGTATATTAAGATTAAAATTTAAACTGGGGTTATTCGATGATCCCTACAGATATTGTAATGAGGAGCGTGAAAAAAATGATATTTACACGCAAGAACATCTTGATATAGCTCGGGATGTGGCTAGAAAATCAATAGTGCTTTTAAAGAACCAAAGTAAATTGCTTCCTTTAGCGAAGGACATAAGTAGCATTGCGGTAGTTGGACCCCTGGCAAACGATAAAGATTCACCACTTGGCAATTGGAGAGCTCAGGGAGAAAAAGATTCTGCAATTTCCCTGTTAGAAGGGATTCAGGCAGTTGTAAGTCAAACTACAAAAGTCATCTATGCAAAAGGTGCTGAACTAGGTCTTGGAGAACGCAGTTTTTTAATGCCATTAAAAATAAATAAAACCGATACATCAGGTTTTAATGAAGCTATCAAAGCCGCACAACAAGCCGATGTCGTAATTATGGCATTAGGTGAAGATGCGTTTCAATCGGGAGAAGGAAGGAGCCAGGTCAATATTCAACTCGTGGGAGTGCAGCAAGAACTGTTGGAAGCAATTTATAAGGTTAATAAGAATATAGTATTGGTATTGATGAATGGGCGACCTTTAGATATAAGTTGGGCCGCGTCTAACGTGCCTTCAATTTTGGAATCCTGGTTCTTAGGATCCCAATCAGGATATGCCATTAGTGATGTGCTGTTTGGAGACTATAATCCATCCGGAAAACTGCCGGTATCGTTCCCCAGAAATGTTGGTCAGGAGCCTCTATATTACAATCAGAAAAATACAGGAAGGCCATCCAATGACCAACATGTGACCTACTCCGGTTATACCGATGTATCGAAAGAAGCTTTGTTCCCTTTCGGATATGGATTGAGTTATACCACATTCGATTATAGCAATTATAAATTAAGTTCTACATCATTTAATGGGAAAGAACCCTTTTATGCAACAGTGGAAGTTATGAATTCGGGTAACAGAACTGGTAAAGAAGTTGTACAAATGTACATAAGAGATTTGGTGGCGAGCAGGACGAGACCCATAAAGGAGTTAAAAGGTTTCGAGTTAATAACACTTCAGCCCGGAGAATCCAAAACGGTTAGGTTCGAAGTTACAAAAGAAACACTTGAATTTTATTCGGCCAATAATAAATGGGAAGCAGAACCGGGAGAATTTAAAATATTTATCGGAGGGGATTCAAGAACAACCCTTGAAGCCTCATTTACCTTTGAATAGTATGAAGTATGTATTTTGCGCATTGGCTGTAGTGGTATTGTGTTCCTGTAAATCTCAGGACCTACAACTGGTTTGGGAAGAGAATTTTGATGGCACCGATTTGAATGAAACGATTTGGAATTTTGAAGAGGGGGATGGCTGTCCAGATTTATGTGGCTGGGGAAACAATGAAAAGCAAATATATACAAGGACCAATCATAGCTTAAAAAATGGTTTGCTTACCATTACAGCAAAGTATAAGGATTCGGTTTATACCGCAACACGAATTACCACTAAAAATAAGTTCGAATTTCAGTATGGTAAAATAGAAACACGCGCCAAATTATCTGTTGGCAAAGGGGTGTGGCCCGCATTTTGGCTTTTGGGAACAAATATTGATGAAGTTGGTTGGCCTAAATGCGGTGAGATCGACATTCTTGAATATGTTGGCAGAGAACCGAACATGGTATTTACCTCCGTTCATACCCAAAAAAGTTATGGAAATACAATTAATACAATGAAGACGAAAATTGATTCTATTGAAGAAGGGTTTCATTTATATTCTGCACATTGGACAAAGGACAAAATTGAATTCTTTGTGGATGAAAAATTGGTCTACAGGTTTTCTCCTGAGAAGAAATCGGATGATATTTGGCCTTTTGACCAGCCCTTTTTTATAATTATTAACCAGGCAATTGGTGGTAATTTTGGTGGCCCCGAGGTTGATGATTCTATTTTCCCTAAAGAATTTATTATAGATTATATTAAAGTTTATAATAGTAAAGAGTAATTATTATTTTATTAGTTTTGGAGATTCGGGTTTGGGAATTCACGATCTGTTTGATTTATAAACTAAAATTATGGTAACCTTAAAGCAGTTGGCAAAAGAGCTTAATGTATCGATATCTACGGTGTCGAAAGCGCTTAATGACAGTGATGAAATTGGGGAACACACCATTAAGCGGGTCAAGGAACTGGCAAAATTCTATAATTACAAGCCCAATAAGATGGCTTTGAGTTTAAAGAGCAATAAAACGAACACCGTAGGAGTGGTAATACCCAATATACTAAATCGTTTTTTTGCCAAGGTTCTTTTCGGCATTGAAAAAGAGGCCACTAAACTGGGATATAATATTATAACCTGCATGTCGAACGAATTATTAACCAAAGAAAAACAAAGTTTACAATTGTTGGCCAATGGCAGTGTTGACGGTTTCATTTTATCGGTTGCGGAAGAGACCCAGATAAAGAATAATATTGATCATTTTAATACCGCCATTGGTCAGGGTTTGCCTATTGTAATGTTCGATCGTGTTGCAAGTGATATAAAATGTGATAAGGTGATCATTGATGATATCGAGGCTATTTGCAATGCTGCACATGCTTTGGTTGTTGAAGGCCGTAAGAGAATTGCATTTATAAGCAGTATTGACGATCTAAGTGTCGGAAAATTGAGGGAAGCGGGTTATCATAAAGCTTTAGATGAAATGGTGACAAATAACGAACCTCTGATTTTAAAGATTAATGATAATACAGACCCACAACAACAGATCATATCATTTTTGAAACATAATAAAAAATTAGATGGGATTATAGCCGCCGATAATGTTTCCGGGGTTATGGCCATTAATATAGCTTCCTATTTGGGGTATAAAATTCCTAAAGACATCTCGGTTATCGGCTTCGCGGACGAAACCATTTCTAAACTTTCAATGCCTCAATTAACTACAATAAACCAAAATGCCGAGGAAATCGGGAAAAGCGCAATGCGGTTGTTGGATAAAAGACTAAAGAATGAAGAGGAATTCCCTGAACCCCTGATAAAAGTAATTAAGACCAATATAACTTATAGGGATTCAACGATTAATAATTAGCCAATATTTAATCCTTCATTTACGCTTTGACGTTTTATTTGGACTATACATAGATTCTACTTAGTAAAATCATTTTTTTTTCTTAAACTCCGTTATCTTTACATCTGGTAATAAAGGCATTTTATTGCATTTCATCCGATATATTTGTGTTTTATGGATATTTTTTCGTTGAAAAGTGCCTTAAACATTTTGATAACTTGGTTTTTTTTATACATTTACGCCAAATGATAATACAAAACAAAAGACATTTTGCCTCAATCTTATTTGTATTAATAAGTTTTGTATGTGCTGCTCAGGGTAATCCTCCGCCTCCAATGCCTCCTCCTCCTCCGGGGTTGCCAATTGATGGGCCGGTGCTTTTCGTTTTGATATTAGGACTGTTGTACGGAATTATAAAAAGCAGACAGTTATTAAAATAAACCGGCTTACGACTTTAAATTTTGTAACCTTGCAATATACTTCCCAATAACATCAAATTCCAGATTAACTGCTGAACCTACTTTAATATGTTTAAAATTAGTATGCTCCAGCGTAAAAGGTATTATTGCAACACTAAAGATATTTATTTTAGAATCATTAACGGTTAAACTTACCCCGTTTACGGTAATTGAACCCTTTTCAATAGTAATATTCCCCGTAGTGTCATCATACTTGAAAGTATATTCCCAACTCCCATTATTTTCCTCCACACCAATACAAGTAGCCGTTTGATCGATATGACCCTGAACAATATGGCCATCCAGTCTGTCTCCCAATTTCAGCCCCCTCTCTAAATTAACAATATCATTTATTTTAAGGTCACCAAGGTTAGTCCTGCTTAAAGTTTCGTTAATTGCCGTTACGGTATATTCATCATTTCCAATATCAACCACTGTGAGACATACTCCATCATGCGATACACTTTGATCTATCTTTAATTCCAGGCTAATTTTACTTTTTATGGTGATGTGTAAATTGCCTAAATCCTTTTTCAAATTTGTTATAACCCCTAAATCTTCAATTATTCCGGTAAACATACTATTGTCTGTTTATTTAATTAAATTTGCATCAGCAAAATTACAAACAAAACACATCACTTTTCAATGCGGAAAGAAGAAAAAATAAAAGTTGGTATTTCCATAGGCGATCTTAATGGAATAGGAGGAGAAATAGTAATTAAGCTTTTTGAGGACAAAAGAATTTTAGAGCTCTGTACACCCATTATTTTTGCTTCAGTTAAAACGATGTCTTATTTAAAAAGACATTTCAATAGCGGGATTATATTTAATGGTATTCACAAACCAAACCAGGCAACGCATGGCAAGGTTAATGTAGTAAATACCTGGAAGGAAGAAGTTAAAATCGAGTTTGGAATTGAAGATTCTAAAATAGGAACGTATGCCATAAAATCTCTTGAGGCCGCAACAAAAGCTTTAAAGAACAAAGAAATAGATGTTCTGGTAACAGCACCGATTAATAAACATAATATTCAATCGGCCAGTTTTAATTTTCCGGGACATACCGATTATTTGGCCAGTCAGCTGGAAGGAGACAGTTTAATGTTTATGGTTACGGAGTCCTTAAAGGTTGGACTTCTTACAGACCATGTTCCGGTCAAAGATGTTTCCTCGAATATATCCGAAGACCTCATTAGATCTAAAATTGATATTATTCACAATACGCTTTTAAAGGATTTCGGAATAAGAAAGCCAAAAATAGCGGTTTTAGGCATCAATCCACATACGGGTGATAATGGAGTGATTGGAGAAGAAGATGACAACGTATTACGGCCGGCACTAAAAAAAATAAGAGAAAGCGGAAAACTCATTTTCGGGCCTTATTCGGCCGACAGTTTTTTTGGCTCCAATAATTACAAGAACTTTGATGCTATTATGGCAGCATATCATGATCAGGGATTAATTCCGTTTAAGACTCTTTCGTTTGGGAACGGAGTTAATTTTACGGCGGGATTGAGCGGCATAAGAACCTCTCCCGATCATGGAACAGCATATGAAATTGCCGGGAAAGGTGTTGCCGATATTAACTCATTTAAGGAGGCTATGTATACTGCAATTCAAATTTTCAAAAACAGAAGAACTTACGAAGAGTGTAATGCAAATCCACTGGTAAAACAGGTAAAATAGTGATAGACAAAAAAATACGTATTACCGCGATAAGGTAAATAAAATTTTATATATTTGCACGCTCGAAATATTTGTGATGATGAAGCCTTTGAAAGAGTATCTTATTCAATTTGTAGGATTAAAATTAGGAGAGCATTGTTTTGAGTTTGAGATCGATAAAAAGTTCTTTGATTTTTTTGAGTATGAAGATTTTAATGACATAAATGTATCTGTAAATGTTGTTTTAAATAAGAAAATCACATTTCTGGAGTTGCATTTTGAAGCAAAGGGGATAATTAATGTGTGTTGTGACCTAACAAACGAACCCTATGACCAGAACATTGAAAATGCATTTGATTTAGTAGTAAAGTCTGGAGATAAATTTAATGATGAAAATGAGGAGATTCTAATTGTCCCTCATAGCGAATACGAAATCAATATTGCCCAGTACATTTACGAGTTAATTGTACTTTCAATACCATCTAAACGGATACACCCGGGAATTAAGGATGGTTCTTTAAATTCGGAAATACTTGATAAACTCGATGAATTAAGCCCGAAAGGCATTGATGAAATTAACAATGGGGATATTGACCCCAGATGGAATACCTTAAAGAAACTATTAACGGATAAATAATATATAGAATGGCACATCCTAAAAGAAAAATCTCGAAAACCAGAAGAGATAAGAGAAGAACACATATCAAAGCAAGTGTTCCACAAATTGCAACGTGTCCAACTACAGGAGAAACACACTTATATCATAGAGCGCATTGGTACGAGGGAAAACTCTATTATAGAGGACAGGTGTTAATTGACAATTCAGAAAAAGAAGAGAATTTAGCATAACTATTATGCACGCATATATTAAAACGCTCAGCAATGAGCGTTTTTTTTATGATAAATTTTTCTAAAAGTCAAAAACACCCTATTTTGCCCCTTATTTGATCAAAATATAGTACTTTAGTTGAGTTTTCGGCCTTTTTAAGCCAATTTTGACCAATATTTTGTTCAAACTAAAACGAAATTATGAGTAAAATCTCAGCGGCGATTACAGCTGTAGGCAAATATGTGCCGGAATATGTATTAACCAACCAAATTTTGGAAACTATGGTTGATACAAATGATGAATGGATTATCTCAAGAACCGGCATCAAAGAGCGCAGAATTCTCAAAGACAAAAATAAAGGCACATCATTTCTCGCCATAAAGGCCGCAAAAGATTTATTGGATAAATCAGGCCTGGATCCTTTAGAAATTGACCTGGTCATTGTAGCAACCGCCACTCCCGATATGCAAGCTGCTGCCACATCTGTATTTGTAGCAACCCAAATCGGAGCAGTTAATGCCTTTGGATACGATTTAGTAGCTGCCTGTTCCAGTTTTTTATTCGCTATATCTACCGCTTCAAGTTATATAGAATCTGGTAAATATAAAAAAGTACTTGTTATTGGTGCCGATATGAATTCTTCTATGATCGATTATACCGATCGAGCTACCTGTATTATTTTTGGCGATGGCGCCGGGGCAGTTCTTATGGAACCTAACACAGATGGATTAGGAGTTCAGGACGAATTTTTAAGAAGTGATGGTACCGGAAGAGAATTTCTACAAGTTCCTGCTGGTGGGTCTGTTGAACCGGCTACAGAGCAAACAGTAAAAGAAAGAAAACATTTTGTATATCAGGATGGAAGGACCGTTTTTAAATGGGCCGTATCCAATATGGCAGATGTTTGCCAGAAAATAATGGAAAGAAATAATATGACTAACAAAGATGTTTCATGGCTGGCAGCACATCAGGCCAATAAGAGGATCATTGATGCCACAGCCAATCGGCTAAATTTATCTCCTGATAAAGTAATGATGAATATTGAAAAATATGGTAATACCACTTCGGCAACAATTCCCCTGCTATTAAACGATTATGAAAGTCAATTGAAAAAAGGGGATAATCTTATTTTAACTGCTTTTGGAGGAGGTTTTACCTGGGGATCCATTTATTTAAAATGGGCCTATAATTAAACTAACTAAACTAAAATAACTAACTATGGATTTAAAAGAGATTCAAAACCTTATCAAATTTGTTGCCAAATCGGGAGCAAGTGAGGTAAAACTGGAAATGGAGGATATTAAAATCACCATTAAAACCGGTTCAGATTCTGAAACGATTGTGCATCAAATTCCTACTGCAGCTCACATTCCTTCACCTGTAGTTCCTATAGCGCAACCTGTAGCAGCACCGGTTGCACAAGAAGCCACGCCCGCAGTAACGGTAGACGATGATTCTAAATATATTACAATTAAATCTCCTATAATCGGAACATTCTATAGAAAATCATCTCCCGACAAACCTGTATTGATAGAAGTCGGACAAACTATTGCTGAAGGTGACGTGCTGTGCATAATAGAGGCAATGAAACTGTTTAACGAAATAGAATCCGAAGTTTCTGGTAAGATTGTTAAAATTCTAGTGGATGATTCATCTCCTGTCGAGTTTGATCAACCCTTATTTTTGGTTGATCCATCATAACAATTAAAAATTCCAATATACAAATCTCAAAATCCAATCCTTGGAATTTGGTGCTTGGAATTTGAAATTTTTAAAACAAGAAGTTATGTTTAAAAAAATACTAATTGCAAATAGAGGAGAAATAGCACTACGTGTTATTAGAACCTGTAAAGAAATAGGAATTCGAACTGTTGCCGTTTATTCAACCGCCGATGCCGAAAGCCTTCATGTTAAGTTTGCAGATGAAGCTGTTTGTATAGGCCCGCCTCCAAGCAGCGAGTCTTATTTAAAAATGTCGAATGTTATTGCTGCTGCCGAAATAACAAATGCCGATGCCATACATCCAGGTTATGGGTTTTTATCGGAAAATGCCAGGTTTTCAAAAATCTGTGAAGAACACAATATAAAGTTCATAGGCGCATCAGCCGAAATGATAGAAAGAATGGGCGATAAAGCCGCGGCAAAGGAAACCATGAAAGCCGCCGGGGTGCCTTGTGTTCCTGGCAGCGATGGTATTATAGCGGATTTTAAAGAATGCGAGAAGATAGCCAAAAAAACAGGATACCCTGTAATGTTAAAGGCTACTGCCGGAGGTGGAGGAAAAGGAATGCGAGGTGTTTGGAAACCCGAAGATCTAAAGAATGCATGGGATTCTGCCCGTCAGGAATCCAAAGCTGCTTTTGGTAATGATGATATGTATATGGAAAAGCTCATTGAAGAGCCAAGACATATCGAAATTCAAATTGTTGGCGATTCAAGAGGGAAGGCCTGTCATTTATCCGAAAGAGATTGTTCTATACAAAGGAGGCATCAAAAGTTAACAGAAGAAGTTCCTTCTCCGTTTATGACGAGTTCTCTTAGAAATAAAATGGGTAAGGCTGCAGTTAAAGCCGCTGAATATATAAAATATGAAGGAGCCGGCACAGTTGAATTTTTGGTGGATAAAAAAAGAAGATTCTATTTCATGGAAATGAATACACGTATCCAGGTGGAACACCCCATAACCGAGCAGGTTATCGATTTCGACCTGGTGTTTGAACAAATAAAAGTTGCCGCCGGAATACCTATTTCCGGGAAGAACTATACCCCTAAGCTTCATTGTATCGAATGCAGGATCAATGCAGAAGACCCCTATAATGATTTCAGGCCATCACCCGGTCTGATCACGACTTTACATGCACCCGGCGGGCATGGAGTAAGGCTGGATACTCACGTATATGCAGGTTATGTTATTCCTCCGTATTACGACTCTATGATCGCTAAATTGATTACCACATCTCAGACCCGTGAAGAGGCCATTAACAAAATGAAGCGGGCTTTGGATGAGTTCGTCATCGAAGGCATTAAAACAACAATTCCGTTTCACAGGCAATTGATGAATCATCCCGATTATGTCGCCGGAAATTATACGACAAAATTCATGGAAGATTTTGTCATGGAAGGCCCGGAAGAAGAATAAAAAAAACTCCGATTTAAAATCGGAGTTTTTTTATGGAATCTATTTTGTTTCTTTACGTGCTGGTTATCATATCTTATAAATCAAGCTCGCCAGATGTTTATTTATTAAATAATTGCTACATTTAGTGCATGTTAGAAAAAAGAATAATCAGCATTACCAAAATGCCCTGGATTCTTATTCCCGGTTTATAATTATTTCTTCCTTTTTTCACCAACGCCTATAGCATGAATTAATCTTTACACGTAATCATTGTATTCACATTGATGCGATAATTAATATTTAAACCTGGTACAAATGCCAATACCAACACCTTTTCATCCCAGAACCTCTAAACATAACAAGAACCTTGATTGGAAGGATTGGGGTGGTTATTTCGCCGCCAATTCCTACAATGTGGTTAATGATTTCGAATATTATGCCTTCCGGCATTCTGCGGGATTAGTTGATATTACCCCGCTTTTTAAATATAGAGTTTCGGGCAAAGATGCGTCCATGTTTTTGTCACGTATTATTGTTAAAGATATTTGCAAATTGAAACTTAATCAAGGAACATACTGTTGTTGGTGCGACGACAAAGGGATGGTCATTGATGACGGTACCGTGATGCGTTTTGGAGAGAATGAATATTTTGTGACGGCGGCAGACCCATCCTATTCCTGGTTTTCAAGATTTATTAAAAATCTTGATGTTCAAATCGAGGATATTACCGATAGTACTTGTGGTTTAGCATTACAAGGCCCCAAATCCAGGGACATATTGAAAAACATGTGTGATGCCAATTTAGATGGTCTGAAATTTTTCTGGACGACGAGCGCAAAAGCTGATGGTTTCGAATTTAAAATTTCACGTACAGGATATACCGGAGATTTGGGATATGAATTATGGATAAAAAATGAGGATGCATTAAAATTGTTTGATGCGGTTTGGAATGCAGGACAGGACTATAATATAAGAATGTCGGGAATTGCCGCGCTTGATATTGCCAGAATCGAAGCCGGTTTGGTCATGAATGGTGTGGATTATCACAGTTCATTACATGCGCTTATCCCTGAACAAATGAGTACTCCATATGAACTCGGACTTGGATGGACGGTCAATTTGGACCGGGAACCCTTTATAGGACAAAAGGCACTGAAAACCGAAAAGAAAAACGGATCTAAATGGGCAACTGTGGGTATTGATATCAATTGGCCCGATTTGGAAGCATTATACAAAAAGCATGGATTGCCGCCACATACCGAAGCAGGGGCTTGGAGGCACTCTGTACCCATATATCATAAGCATGAAAAGTTCAAACAAATTGGATATGCAACCAGTGGGACCTGGTCACCTTCATTAAAAAAGAACATAGCTCTTGCCACTATAGAGATAGATTATGCCAACCCTGGAACTGAAGTAAATTTTGAAGTAATGGTAGAACACCATAGAGAAACGGTAAGAGCTATTGTAAACAAGCCTCAATTTTTTAATCCGGCAAGAAAGCGATCAATCCTTAAATAATAAAACAATGAGTAAAAGATACGATGCAATAATAATTGGCGGTGGTCATAATGGATTGATCAATGCGGCATATTTAGCAAAAGCAGGTAAGGAGGTTTTGGTTCTGGAAAAAAGGCATGTATTAGGTGGTGCTGCAGTTTCAGAAGAGGTATATCCTGGATTTACGTATTCGGTATGCAGTTATGTTGTTAGTTTGTTTCGCCCTCATATCATTAGAGAACTAAACCTTACAAAACACGGATATGACATCATTCCAATGGACGCGTCCTATCAACCCCTTCCGGATGGTGATTTAGGCCTATGTAGATGGGGAGACAGTTCTCGAACAAGAAGAGAAATTGCACGATTTAGTAAAAAGGATTCTGAAGTTTATGGCGAATTCAGCAAAGTTATGACTCATATGGCCAAACTGGCCAAGGAGGTAATAGACCATCCTGCACCCGATGTTGCCTCAATAAACCCAAAAGAACTTTCGTCTCTTTTAAGAATGGGTAAGGTATTTAAAAATCTCGGGCCTGAATTGCTTCAGATGAATACCAAGTTATTGACTATGAGTAGTGCCGATTTTCTTGATCTCTGGTTTGAATCGGAAGTTTTAAAAGGACCAATGGCTGTAAGTGGAATTATTGGAACATTTCTGGGGGTACGTTCTCCCGGGACTGCATATGTACTTTTGCATCACTATATGGGTGAATTGGATGGCGCTTTTCGATCATGGGGATTTTCAAAGGGAGGAACAGGAGGCGTTAGTAAAGCCTGTGCCAATGCAGCAAAAAGTTTTGGGGCCGAAATTAGAACCAATATGAACGTTTCCCATGTGAAAATTAAAAACGGAAAAGCTTCGGGAGTGATTTTGGCTAATGGAGATGAGATAGATTCTAAAATAGTTGTTTCAAATCTGGATCCAAACCGCACCTACCTCAAAATGATCGGAGAAAATAATCTGTCCCCGGAAATCTCCACGGAGATAAAAAGATTTAAGTTGAGAGGAAGCTCTGGTAAAGTAAATTTTGCCCTTAGTGGCGTCCCCAACTTCTGTAAGAAACGGGATGGTCTTGAGTTTATGAAAGGAGATATTGCTATTGTTCCTAATGTAGATTACGTAGAGAAAGCCTATGATCAGGCCAAGTATGGAGAATTTTCAGAAAAACCTTATATCAATATAGTTGTCCCTTCGCTTACAGATCCAACATTGGCACCACCGGGGAAACACGTCATGTCCTGCTTTGTTCAGTATGCACCCTATAATATTAAAGAAGGCCCGGAATACTGGCCAAAATTGGCCGATAAGTTTGGTGATGCAGTACAAAATACAATTAAAGAATTTGTACCCGATATTGACAGCCTTGTTGAGCATCGGCAAGTGGTCACACCATGGGATTTACAGGAAACCTTTGGCCTAACGGAAGGCAATATATTTCAGGGAGAACTTACCCTGGAACAACTTTTATTTCAGCGACCAATTTCAGGCTATGCCAAATATAAAACCCCAATAGAGAATTTATGGATGTCTGGTTCCGGGACGCACCCCGGAGGCGGAATAATGGGTTCGGGGGGAGAGTTATCGGCAAAATCAATCTTAAAAGAAAAAACAATATGAGCAAGTATGATGTTATTGTAATAGGCGGTGGTCACAATGGACTCACTACTGCCACAGTTCTTGCCAAAAAAGGGAAAAAGGTCCTGGTTGTTGAGAAACGGAATGTTCTCGGGGGAGTTGCGGCAGGTGAAGAATTTTATCCCGGATATTCTACAGCCGGTCTCTTACATGATACCAGTGGGGTCCGATCAGAGGTAATTAAAGAGCTTCAACTTGAAAAATATGGATTGGAAATAGAAAATAATCGCGCAGATGTAACAATTCTGTCCAGGGACGGTAAAATGGTTACTATTCAATCCGATGTTAATAAAACGGCAGCAGCAATTGGTAAATTCTCCGAAAGTGATGCTAAATCTTATAAAACGTATCAGGACTTTCTTCAAAGAATCGCGAAAGTTATTAATAACTGGATGGATAACCCACCACCAAATATAGATGTTGAAAATTTAACAATGGCCAGTCTGGTGGTGTTAGCCAAAAAAGGATTGATGTTAAAAGGATTGGGAAATAAAACCATGATGGAACTGCTTAAAGTAGCTCCCATGTGCCTGGCAGATTTTTTAAACGAAAAATTTGAGACCGATTTTATTAAAGCCGGACTGGCTGCACCAGGGCTCTATGGATCGTATGCCGGTCCATGGTCGGCATATTCTACAATTAATCTGCTTCTATGGGAATGCGCCTCGGGAAGTAATATTAAAGGAGGCCCGCAAAACTTAGTTAGCGCCTTAAAAAAAGCTGCAGAACAAGCGGGTGTTGAATTAAGAACCGGTGCGGAAGTAGAGAAAATTATATTAGATTCCGAAGGAGCCATTAGTGGAGTGAAATTAAAAGGAGGTGAGGAGATTAACGCCTCTAAAGTGGCAGCTTCATGCACTCCAAAAGATACATTTTTGAATTTGTTTGATGATTTCCAACTCGAATATGAGCTGGATTATTGGATTGATAAAATAAGAAGTAGAGGAACAACTGCCAAGGTTAACCTGGCCTTAAATAAAACGGTCGAATTAAATGGTCAAACTATTGAATATGCCAGGACAGGAAATTCCTTTGATGAAATGGAAAAGGCATTTGACCCGGTGAAGTATAAAGAAGCTACCATTTCTCCATTCCTGGATATTTACGTACCTACAAAATATGATCCCTCTTTAGCACCTGATGGGCATAGTGTTGTTTCAGTACTGGTTCACCAAATTCCTTATAATTTTAAGGCCGGTTGGTCGGCAGATGCTAAGAAGAAACTTGGGGAGGATGTGCTCAAAGAGCTTGAAATATATGCTCCTGGATTATCTAATGCCTTGGTTGGAATGGAGGTCCTTTCTCCGGCCGATTTTGAAGAACGATACGCCTTGACCGAAGGCCACATTTATCATGGAGAGCATTTTGTGGATCAGCTAATTACACGCCCCATTCCATCCTGCTCAAGATATGCTACACCGGTTTCTGGTTTGTATCTTTGTGGGAGCGGGTCTCATCCCGGTGGAGGAATTACCTGTATGCCGGGATATTTAAGCGCCGGTATGATTCTAAAAAATGCCTAATTTTGTATTTGGTGCTGATTAAGGTTAATTAAATGGATATGGAAAAAAGAAAATTTAAAAAACGAGGCCTTGATTACCCCATAGTTGATGGCACCAGGACATTACCGGGAAAATATTATCACAGCGAGGAAATTTATCGGGAGGAAGTCGAAAAAATATTCTATAAATTCTGGATTTATGCATGTCGCGCGGAGGAAATATTGAACGTTGGTGATTATAAATGTATCCAGGTGGAGGATGAGAGCATTATTTTGGTACGGGATAAATCCGGTGAGATCAAAGCCCTGTTCAATGTGTGCAGCCATAGGGGAACACAACTTTGTGATGAACATAAGGGTAAATTCAAAGCTAAATCCATACAATGTCCTTATCATGCCTGGACCTATGCGCTTGATGGTAAACTTATGAGTGCGCCGTTGATGGAAGAAGGCCATGGCTTTCAAAAGGAAGATTGTGCACTTCAGCAGGCCCATATTCATATTTGGGAAGGCTTTGTATTTATTAATTTAGATAGAAACGCCACTCCTTTTGAAGTTCAGATGGAGGCTTTAATTAGCAAATTTTCCGATTGGAAAATTGATGAATTGCGAATAGCCCACCATATACGATATGAATTGAACTGTAACTGGAAACTGATACTTCAAAATTATCAGGAATGTTACCATTGTCCCGGCGTACACCCCTTACTTTCTGAACTTACTCCTGTTCAATCGGCAAGGCATGATGCTGATGCCGGCGCAGTCATTGGTGGGTATATGGATCTTACTAAAGAACGAGGCAGTATGACTATGGATGGGGAGGCGGCAGCTCCGCCGATTTGTGATGTTTCAGATGATGATTTGCAAAGGATCTATTATTACTCCGTTTTTCCAAATTTGTTACTTACTCCACATCCCGATTTTGTGTTGTTCCATCATATTACCCCACTAGGCCCGGGGAAAATCATTAACGACTGCTATTGGTTGTTTCGCCCTGAAATAATCGACGACCCTAAAGCTCAGGCAGGAATTAAGTCGGCGGTTGATTTTTGGGATCTTACCAACAGGCAGGACTGGAAGGTCTGTGAACTGATGCAAAAAGGCACAAAGTCAAAACGATTTACCAGGGGATATTATTCCGGGCGCGAAGATGTTTTACGGCAGTTGGACCTGGAATTGCTAAAAGCACTGGGTCATGAGGAACCGAGTTAAAATTTAGAGGGCTAAGAAAAAGTAGTATTTATCTTAAACAAGTGCGTTTGAAACCAAATATTCCGCGATCTGAATAGTATTTGTGGCAGCACCTTTACGGAGGTTATCACTCACGATCCAAAGGTTTAAGGTATTGGGCTGGGAACCGTCCCGACGTATTCTACCAACAAAGACATCGTCTTTACCATGTGCATAGATCGGCATTGGATATGAATTGATATCCGTATTGTCCTGAAGGGTTACGCCGTCGGAATCATGCAAAATTTGACGCACTTCGGCAATATCAAAATCCTGGTGGAATTCTACATTTACGGCCTCACTGTGTCCTCCCGCAGTGGGAATTCGTACGGCAGTAGCCGTTACTGCAATGGTTCGGTCATCGAGAATTTTTTGAGTTTCGCGAACCAGCTTCATTTCTTCCCTGGTATATCCATTGTCTTCAAAAACATCGCAATGTGGTAACGCATTTTGATGAATGGGATAAGGATAGGCCATTTCACCTTAATTCCGGCCAATTCATTCTCTAATTGCTTTACCGCCTTAACCCCGGTACCGGAGATAGATTGGTAAGTAGAAACGACAATACGTTTTATCTTATACTTTTTGTGTAGTGGAGCCAGGGCCATCACCATTTGAATGGTGGAGCAGTTAGGATTAGCAATAATTTTATCATCTCCTGTTAATTTATGTGCGTTAATTTCGGGAACCACGAGTTGTTTGGTAAGATCCATTCGCCATGCCGAAGAATTATCGATAACCGTAGTTCCGACTTCAGCGAATTTTGGAGCCCACTCCAATGAAATGCTTCCTCCGGCAGAAAATAAGGCTATGCTCGGGCGCATATCAACTGCCGTTGCAAGGCCCACAACCTTATAATCCTTAGCATTATAACTAACGATTTTACCAACAGAGCGTTCTGACGCAACAGGAATCAATTCTGTTACGGGGAAATTACGTTCTGCAAGTACCTTGAGCATTACTTCGCCAACCATTCCGGTTGCTCCAACCACTGCTACTTTCATTTCATTTAAAATTAGGATACAAAACTATGTCATTTAAGTAATTAATCACCAGTTTTTTGGCGTATTTTTTGTAAAAATTAGAATTAAAAAAGACCTCATTTATAATTTAAAGAGGTCTTTTTTAAGAATTATATAAAAATTAAACATTAAGCAGTTTAAATTTTTCTGACGATTTATTTTCTCAATAGGTCGCGAATTTCAATAAGCAAATCATTGTCTGATGGCCCTGCTGGAGGCGCAGGAGCCGCTTCTTCCTCTTTTTTCCTCATTTTGGTAATCCCCTTAATGATCATGAACATGACGAAGGCTACAATGATAAAGTCAATAACATTGGTGATAAAATCACCGTAAAGTACAGCGACTTCTCCAGCCACATTTCCCGATTCATCGGCAACACCTTCGGTAATTACAAGTTTTAAATCTTTAAAGTCGGCTTTAAATATCAATCCAATTAACGGAGAGACAATTCCTCCAGTGAAAGAGGCGACAACTTTGTTAAAAGCCACACCCATGACAAAAGCAACGGCTATATCAACCAGGTTGCCCTTCATTGCAAAATCTTTGAATTCTTTAAGCATAATCTAGGTTTTAGGTTATAGAAATACTAAGATAACCAAAATAACAGAAATGTTAAAAACTTAATTTCTTATCTCAGGATCACCCGTTTAATACGTTGAGAGATGGCCGTTAGAATTTCATAGGATATAGTATTAACAGTCTGGGCAAGGTCTTCTGCCGTAGAAGATTGGTTAAAAATAATCACTTCATCTCCTTCTTTACAGTCAATATTTGTAATATTTACCATGATCATATCCATACAAACATTACCAATTATAGGGGCTTGTTGTCCATGTATCAGCACATAACCATTTTCATTTCCATATTGCCGGCCAATACCATCGGCGTGCCCTATGGGGATGGTGGCTGTTCTTTGAAAGGCATCACTTTTATAGGCCATATTGTAACCTACGGTCTCTCCTTTTTCAATCTTATGAATTTGAGAAACTACAGATTTTAGAACAGCAATAGGTTTAAGCCCAATGTTTTCTTTTTCAGAATTACCAAACCCAAACAAGCCAATACCACTTCTCACCATATCCAAATGGGCTTCGGGATAATTTAGAATCCCGGAAGTGTTACATATATGAAACAGGGGTTTAAATCCAATGGCTTTGGAAAAGTTTTCGGAAATGACCCTAAAGCTTTCGATTTGCCTTAAAGCGAATGCTTTTTCATCAAGATCTTCGCTCGCCGCTAAATGTGAGAATATGGATTTTACCTTTATGGCCTTGGTCTCTTTAAGTTTTGAAACAATATAGTCCACATCATTTTCCCAAAACCCCAGTCTGTTTAAACCCGTATTAAATTTAATATGTACCGGGTAATCACTTAGATCTTCCTGTGAAGCGCTTTGAATGAATTCATTTAAAACCTTGGCATTGTACAAATTTGGTTCGAGTCGATGCTGTATTAAGGTTTTAAAATTTACAGGCTGATCATGTAATACCAAAATGGGTTTAGTAACCCCCGAATTACGAAGTGCAACCCCTTCACTGGTATAAGCGACCGCAAAATAATCGACTCCCAGTTCTTCTAAATAATTCGCAACGATACAGGCATCACTTCCATACGCAAATGCTTTAACAACAGCCATGAATTTGGTATTGCTTTTAAGTTTGGATTTAAGGTGGCTAAAATTATGTTTTAGAGCTTTTAAATCGATTTCCAGGACGGTTTCTTGCGCTTTAGGCATTGGTGTTCTTAGATTTTGAAAGCACTACTTCGGCATCTTTGACATTCATATTACGTACTTTATCCCTTAACATCGCCTTATAATAGGCCGCTCTGCTTAAAGGTTCGTATTCATCAATTTCACCGAGGAGTACCAAATCATCACTTTTTGCTTTACGGTAGCTATATTGGGCAAGATTTCCGGTTCGTGTGCAAACCGCATGAACCTTAGTTACATATTCGGCAGTGGCCATAAGATAAGGCATTGGGCCAAACGGATTTCCTTTAAAATCCATATCAAGACCCGCCACAATAACACGAATGCCTTTATTCGCCAAATCGTTACATACACGCACGATCTCATCATCGAAAAACTGCGCTTCATCAATAGCTACCACATCACAGCCATCGGCCAGAATTGGAATATTGGCCGCTGCAGGAACTGGAGTTGAGCGAATTTCGTTAGAATCATGAGATACGACCATTTCATCGTCGAAACGTACGTCAATTGCAGGTTTAAAGATCTCTACTTTTTGTCTTGCAAATTGCGCTCGCTTGAGCCGGCGAATCAATTCTTCGGTCTTTCCCGAAAACATGGAGCCACAAATAACTTCTATCCAACCAAATTGTTCTTTATGATTTACTGTATTTTCAAGAAACATTTTGTAATTTTAACACTAAAACGAAGTAATTTTTCGTTTGTATAAAGGTGGCGTAAATTTATTAAAAATCAAATACCTAAATTGGTAAAATATAAAAAATTATGAAGAAGAAGTTAGAATCGGAATTAATAAGCATTGCGCATAGGATTCTTAAACTTAAGGGGAAGGAAGATGTGATTAAGATGCATACCGAAGTAGAAGCACTCTATGAAAAGCTGACTGTATTAAAATTCGCTCATGAAAATTTTGAAGACGACATTCCGACGATTGGAAATGACTCCTCTTTTTTCGGGATGTTAGATCAGGCATTTAACAACAAGGTAAGCGATAATATAGAGATAGAAGATAAAATCTATGTCAACCTCGATGAAATCGAAGATGATGATATTATGGAGCCGGCCATAGAGAAAATTAAGGATATGGTGGCGCAAATGCCCATAGAGTCCCAACAAGTTGACGATATTATTGAAGCGGCATCTCCCAATGTAAAATACCATAAAAACAGCCTTGATGACATCACCGAAGGGTTTAAGGACATTCCTGTTTTCGAGCCCGTATCCGAAGAGAACGGTGCCACAAAAGAAAACGACAAAAAATCTCTTAACGATAAGCTTAAAGGGGAAGGGCTAAGCATCGGTCTTAATGACAAACTCGCCTTTATAAAGCATCTTTTTAATGGCAGGAGCGAAGAATATGAACGCGTTTTATCTCAATTAAATTCCATCACTTCTATTGAGGAGGCCCGAAATTTAATTCAGGATATCGTTAAACCCGATTATAAAGGCTGGGTTGGCAAGGAAGAGTATGAAGAGCGCTTAATGGAAATTATAGAAGGCAAGTTTGATTAATGGGCAAACTCTATATTGTACCAACACCAATTGGAAATCTTAAGGACATTACCTTCAGGGCAATTGAGGTTTTAAAAAGCGCAGATCTCATCCTTGCTGAAGACACCAGAACTTCCGGTAAGCTTTTAAAGCACTTCGAAATTAATACCCCATCACAATCGCATCATATGCATAATGAGCATAAAACGGTCGATAGAATTATTCAAAAGCTAAATGCAGGGTTAAGTATTGCGCTAATAAGTGATGCCGGAACACCTGCCATTTCCGATCCCGGATTTTTATTGACCAGGGCTTGTTTGGAACATAATATTGAAGTGGAATGTTTACCGGGAGCAACAGCATTTGTTCCCGCTTTAGTAAATAGCGGTTTACCAAACGACAGGTTCGTATTCGAAGGGTTTTTACCAGTAAAAAAAGGAAGACAAACACGATTTAAGTTGCTTTCTGAAGAACCAAGAACCTTAATATTCTATGAATCCCCGCATAAACTTATAAAAACATTGACGCAATTATGTGAGTATTTTGGAGAAGAACGGCAAATTTCTGTATCTCGGGAACTCACAAAACTTTATGAAGAGACGATTAGAGGCTCCGCGAAAGAGGTCTTACAACATTATACCGATAAGCCGCCAAAGGGTGAAATTGTAATAATTGTAGCAGGAAAGCGATAATGGACGGCTTACTTCATAATATCAGACAATGTGATATCTGCATTAAACATTTACCCCTGGGTCCACGGCCCATAGTAACAGCACATCTGGACTCTAAAATTGTGATTATAGGACAGGCACCGGGAACGAAAGTCCATAAAACAGGTATCCCCTGGGATGATCCCAGCGGCAGGCAATTACGAAAATGGTTAGGCGTAACCGATGAAGTTTTTTATGATGAGCGAAAAATTGCTTTGGTACCAATGGGCTTTTGCTATCCGGGGAAGGGAAAATCGGGGGACCTACCCCCAAGAACAGAGTGCGCTCCACAGTGGCATGATGATCTTTTAGACAAGATGCCTCATGTAGAGTTAGTGATACTCATTGGCATGTATGCCCAAAAATATTATTTAAAGAGCGATGCTAAAAAAACATTAACTGAAACTGTAAGAGCATATAAAAAATATTTGCCTAAATACCTGCCATTACCGCATCCGTCACCACGAAACCGGTTTTGGCTGACTAAAAACCCATGGTTTGATAGTGAAATTGTACCCATACTGAACCAAAAAGTAGAAACTATATTGTAGAAGGTCATAATCCAACATTCCAAGAATCTTACATTCTAAACATGCTTCCCTTTTTCCCAGCCATATTTTCCCAAATATTGCTCTCCACTTTCGACCGCTCCGTCCTCTATAGAGGTCCCCATACTATCGTTCCAGCGGTTTAAATACCCAAAGAGGGAGATCACGCCAAGCATTTCCACGATCTCACCTTCATCCCAATGTTCGTGTAAGCGGGTTTTAATGTTTTCATCTACCGCATTGGGAATTATTGAGGCTGCAAGCGAAAAATCTAAAGCTGCCCGTTCGGCCGCATTAAAAGCGGAATGTGTACGGTACTCCCAGATGTTATCCAGCTGGTCTTGCTCGGCCCCATAGCGCTCGGCGGCTCTTATGGCGTGTGCCTGGCAATATCTACAACCGGTGGAATTACTGCTCACCCAGGCGATCATTCGTTTTAAGGCCGATGTTACACGGCCTTCATTGGCCATAACCGCCTTATTAAGATTGATAAAGGCTTTGGAAATGGCAGGGCGCCTTTGCATGGTCAGTACAGAGTTTGGGCAAAATCCCAGTGTTTCATTAAAGAATTCTGCGAGGGCTTTGGTCTCAATATCATGGTCGGCAGATAACGGTGTTACTAAAGGCATAGGATATTTATTTTTTAGGATTAATAGTGGTATTTTTGATTGAACTAATATAGCATTTATAAGTATTTAAAGTGTGCTAAAGTTTTTAAGTACTTGAAGTTTAAAGACAAAAATGAATCAAAAAGGTTAAGTCAACTTTAAGTATTTAAGGCACTTATAACTTTCAGTACTTTTAATTTTTAACTTAAAAACTCAAAAGAATGGCAGATATAGTCACTACGCAGTGGAAAGGAAATATGGTGTTTGAATCGGACAATCCCCGGTGGCCTTCACTCATGATGGATGCCTCCGAGGATTTTGGTGGCACCAATTCCGGAATGGCCCCAAAGGCCATGATGTTGTCCTCTTTGGCGGGATGTTCGGGCTTGGATGTGGTTTCGGTATTGAATAAGATGAAAGTTAAATTAGACGATTTTAAAATGATCGTTGAAGGCGAGCTTACGGATGAACACCCCAAGTATTATCACACTGTTACGGTTGATTATCATTTTTACGGAAAAGATCTTAAGGAAAGTAAAATTAATAAAGCCGTGGATCTTTCCATTGAAAAATACTGTGGCGTTATGGAAATGTTTCGCCATTTTGCAACCATAAATACCTCAATTCATATTCATAATTCATAAAAATGCGTTGGACGCTTAAACCCAAATCAGACCGTTCAAAAGTAGAAGCATTACAAAGCACTCTTAATGTTGACGCTATCACGGCATCCCTTTTAGTTCAACGGGGTATTGAGACTTACGATGCCGCGAAAAACTTTTTCAGGCCGGGCCTTAACGAATTGCATGATCCCTTCTTAATGAAAGATATGGATAAGGCCGTGGCAAGAATTCTTCAGGCACTGGAGCAAGGAGAACGCATCATGGTCTATGGCGATTATGATGTGGACGGAACAACTTCAGTGGCGCTTATCTCAACCTATTTAAAATCGTACCGGGCCAATATTGCCACCTATATCCCCGATCGTTATGGTGAAGGATATGGTATTTCATATAAAGGGATCGACTTTGCGCATGACAATGACATATCGCTCATCATTGCGTTAGATTGTGGGATTAAAGCCATTGATAAAGTGGCTTATGCCAATGAAAGAGGAATCGATTTTATTATTTGTGATCACCACAGACCGGGAAACGCCCTTCCGGAAGCGGTTGCTGTTTTAGACCCTAAGCGTGAGGATTGCAGCTATCCTTATAAAGAATTGTGTGGTTGCGGTGTGGGATTTAAGCTCATCCAGGCAATGGCTTCCAAACAAGGCGAAACAGTGTCAGAGCTAATTGGATATCTTGATTTAGTATCAATCGCCATAGCAGCCGATATAGTTCCGATAACCGGAGAAAACCGGGTACTGGTATATTATGGATTACAGGTAATTAACAGTAATCCCAGGACAGGAATTAAAGCCATTGTGGATACCGTAAAAAAGGATAAACTCAATATTACCGATGTCGTGTTTATAATTGCACCGAGAATAAATGCGGCCGGGCGCATGAAACACGGTAGTCATGCAGTGACCTTGCTAACGGAATCCGATTATAATTTAGCAGTGCAATTCGCTATGGATATAGACCAATTTAATACCGATAGGCGTGAAGAAGACAAACGTATTACGCAGGAAGCTCTTGAGCAAATTGAAGCACAAGGAGAACAGGAACGCTATACTACTGTGGTTTACCGTGAAACCTGGCATAAAGGGGTTATTGGTATTGTGGCTTCTCGATTAATCGAAACCTATTACAGGCCAACCCTGGTATTCACTAAAAGCGGAGATAAACTGGCGGCTTCTGCTCGTTCTGTTAAAGGCTTTGATGTATACAACGCCCTGGAAGCCTGTAGTGAATATATCGAACAATTTGGAGGCCATAAATATGCCGCCGGTTTGACCCTAAAGAAAGAGCAGTATGATGGGTTCAAACAAAAGTTTGAAGAGGTCGTTTCAAAAACAATAGCTCCTGAGATGCGAACCCCGGAAGTTACGGTGGATACCGAGATCGATTTAAGTGCCATAACCCCAAAATTCTATCGTATATTAAAACAACTGGCACCTTTCGGACCGGGAAATATGACACCGGTCTTTATGACTCGCAATTTACAGGATACGGGATACGGTAAATGTGTTGGGGAAGACGCCAAACATTTACGAGTCACAGTAACCCAGTCGAGATCCGATAAGATTGCTGGTATAGGATTTAATTTAGGGGATAAAAAAGAAATGATTTCAGATAAAAAACCGTTTAAAGCGGTGTATTCTATTGATGAAAACCATTGGAACGGCAATGTTTCATTGCAACTCAAACTAAAGGACATAAAATAGATTTACTTCAGATGGCAATCGAATTGTAGAAAGTTATTAAAAGATTCCTGCTGGAGTTCATCTTGAGCGCAGCCGAAAGACAGGAAACATATATGGCAAAAAAGGATCCTTATGCAGCTTTACGATTTAGAGAGTTTAATATTTTTTTATTGGTTCGTTTTGCACTTGTATTTGGATGGTCTATGCAATTTATTGTCATAGAATGGCAGGTATATAGCATGACCAAAGATCCCTTATCCCTGGGTATGATAGGGCTCATGGAGGTTATACCAGCACTGTCCATGGCCTTATTTGCGGGGCATATTGTTGACCAGAACGAAAAGAGGAACCTACTGGCAAAATGTATCACTGCCTTTTCTTTAATCAGTTTGTGTTTATTTTTACTCACCTGGCCAAAAATCGTTGAGGATTGGTCCAAAAATACAGTTTTGTATGCTATCTATGGCTTAGTTTTTTTTGGGGGGTTCTTACGATCTTTTTTCGGCCCGACCATCTTTTCCTTAGTGGCATTGATAGTTCCTAAAAAAATATATCCAAATGCTGCAACGTGGAGCAGTTCTACCTGGCAAATGGCTGCGGTTTTAGGACCGGCCTTTGCGGGGCTTTTCATTAACTGGATTGGGGTACATTGGTCATTATGTATCGTTTTTGGGATGGTAGTATTATCATTCATCGTGTTGCTACAAATACCGAGGAAACCGATTTTGAATCCCAAGATCGGGGAGCCTGTAATGCAAAGCCTGAAAGAAGGATTAAGGTTTGTATATAAAACCAAGGCTATTTTGGGCGCTATTACTTTAGATATGGTCGCCGTACTTTTTGGCGGTGCAGTGGCTTTATTACCCATCTACGCCCAGGATATTTTAGAAGTAGGCTCTGAGGGTTTTGGGATCTTAAGAGCAGCTCCGGCTGTAGGGGCATTTTTAACAATGTTGATTACGGCTTATATCCCAATTAGTAAAAAAGCAGGAGTTAAATTATTGGGGGCTGTTTTTGGTTTCGGAATATGTATTATTGTCTTCGGAATATCATCCGTATTTTGGATTTCGGTAGTGGCATTATTCTTTAGTGGTGTTACCGATGGCGTCTCAATGGTCATTCGGCAAACCATTTTACAATTAAAAACACCCGATCATATGCGGGGACGGGTTTCTTCGGTAAATTCCATGTTTATTGGGTCCTCTAACGAACTGGGCGCTTTTGAAAGTGGATTAACGGCTAAAATAATGGGGACAGTAACAGCCGTTGTTTTTGGAGGAACCATGACATTGATCACAGTTGTGAGTACAGCAGTAATATCACCTTCGTTTAGAAAACTGGATCTGAGCAAAGATCTGGAATTACACGAAAATGAAGCGCTTTAATTCATGGTGCTTTAAAGAATTCCAAGAGCGTATCACAGGCATTGAAATCTTGAGTGGCCATCTCAACTGGTTTTTTCATTTTAAGAAATTCAGGATTAAATTATTGATTTCTTCAGGTTTCTCTTCCTGAATAAAGTGTTTCGCTTCTAACAGATGAATGTTCTCTTCAAAGACATTCATTTCTGAGGTCACTCTAACTTTCATTTTATTAAAAACTAAAAAAGAATCATGCTTTCCCCCAAATAAGGAGCTTTGGAACATCAATGTCTTTAATGACATTAGAATAATCGGGCAAATTATTACAAGTATTGGAAAAAAATTGATACATAGCCTTTGTTTTTCCTTCAAGCAAAGGTTCTTTGTAACCTTCAATATCTTCAGAATTTAAGTTGTTGTGCATTAATCCTGATTTAAAAAGACCTTTCAGCATAGAATTTGTAGAAATACCATTGCTGTACAAAGCCATAATGCAGCGTGCCAAAAACCCTTTAGTAAATCGAATTGGAGGATTAAAACCTTCATCGTAAATAATGGTGTTTAGTATGATAAGGTTTTTAATTCTTTGTGGAGATCGTTTTATTAATTCCCAGGTCCAAAGCCCTGCGGCATCATGGAATACATGGGCCCAGGTTTGAATGTTTAAACTATCCATTAGCTCTAATAAACGCTTCGCATGTTCTCGAGGCGCATAAATATCATAACCTTTTGGAGAATCGCTGGAACCAAAGCCAAGCATGTCCGGAACTATAACACGATGGTTTAAAGAAAGTCCATCGATCATTTTTCTATAAAGCCAACCGGATGTAGGAATTCCATGAAGTAAAACAATAACATCTCCCAGCCCTCTGTCAATGTATTTAATAATGCCATCAGAAGACTGAAAATCGTTTTGCTGCTTTCTAAATTGAGAATATACCATTGGACAGGTCTATTATTTGTTTAGTTCACATTTTGGAACCTAATGAAATTCTTTTAGATCAAATGTTTCACCATCAAATTCACCGTAAGTGAAATGACTGATCCAATCCCCGAGATTGATATATTTTGACGCACTGTTCAGATCAATTTCCAAAGGTAAATGCCGGTGTCCGAATATGAAAAAATCACGATGTTTCTCCTGTAGTTTTTTCTTGCTGTATTGTACCAGCCATTCTTTGTCTTCACCCAGGAACCTAATGTCCTCATCTCCGGAGATCAATTTATTCTTAACAGACATATATTGGGCGAGTTTCACTCCCAGATCGGGATGAAGCCATTTGAAGAACCATTTTGCTGCCGGATTCGTGAATAACATTTTCATCCGCTTATAGCCTTTATCTCCCGGTCCTAATCCATCGCCATGACCAATAAAGAAAGTGGAATTGTTAAAGGTATATTCCTGCGGTTTATGATATACAGGGATGTTAAGTTCTTCTTCAAAATAGCCGTTCATCCAGAGATCGTGATTTCCCACAAAATAGTGAATTTGAATTCCGGAATCGGATATTTCAGCGAGCTTTCCTAAAGTTCTTGTAAATCCTTTCGGCACTACAGTCTTATATTCGAACCAGAAGTCGAATAAATCCCCAAGAAGAAATATAACGGCAGCATCGTGCTTCACTTTATCTAACCAGGCAATGAACTTTTGTTCACGGGGCGCGCTTTCTTCACGTGTCGGGGCCCCCAAATGATTATCGGAAGCAAAGTAAATCTTTTTTCCTTCAGGAATTTGCATGTGTAAATATAACAGGAAATAATGTTATTTTGATAAAACTGTTAATTCTCGTCAGCATACCACTCTGCGAAAGATGTTTCGGTTTCCTGAAGCCTTAAAGAATGAAGCTCAATATTATCAGGCAAGCGTTTTTTTATTTTTTTCGAAAAATCAATGACCATCATTTCACTTGTGGGCTGATAATCCACAAGCAAAATATTGTGTCCTCTATCTTCCAGTTCTTTAGCAAGCTCGACATGTGGTGTGTTTTTATTAAATACTGTAGCATGGTCAAAGACATTGACGATCTCTTCTTTTACAATTTTCTTAAGGTCACTGAAATCGATTACCATACCGTACTTTACGTTCGAGGTATCCCCAATGGGTGTTCCTATAACGGTGACGGAGAGTTTATAACTATGGCCGTGAACGTTTCTACACTTGCCATCATACCCATAAAGGGCATGGCCGGTTTCAAATGAGAATTGTTTGGTAATCCGAATATTGCTCATCTTTTACGTTTTCGTCTATTGATCGCGTAAACAAATATTAATACTAATGCGAGTAGCAAAAATAATCCGTTTCCGCTTAGAAAATTTAATATATCCATAGAGCTATATTTTTTTGACGCGTTAAAGTTACGCCTTTTGCGAAAGAGGAATGAATATTTTTCTAAATTTTATGATGAGCAGAGCTCCCCTGGCTATTATCCAGAAGGTCATAGCGATGAATATGGCGTTTTGATTCCATTGTCAATGCATTGCGAAATTTAACAGTTACTTTGCCAATCCTTACTCGCTAACACTACTGATGTTTCTACTTGACGTTCTGGAATCGACCAGTATTTTTTTAATAATTCGTTTTTTTCTATTTCAGATAATAGACGAAAATTGTGTTTTTTATAAAAATGAATAGCCCAAGATGCGTCCGCCCAAGTACCTATCAGAATCGGTGTGGGTGATAAATTAAGGAGGTGCTGAAGTAGTTTTCCGCCAATCCCTTTTTTTCTTTCCGTTGTACGCACATATGCGTGGCGAATTAGGGTAACATCGTTCTTAAATTGGATGCCCATAACTCCTACAATTCTGTTGTTTTCGGTGTAATTCCAAAATTGCACACCTTCATCTATTTGTTTTTTCAATTCTTCTTTAGACACATAAGGCTCTTGCCATCTATCATTTGGAATTATTCCTTTGTAAACGGATGAAGCATCATTAATGATTTCATAAATTTCATTGAAGTCCTTCTTTTCGTCACTTCTTGTTATCATCATATTTATTAAATCCATCCTCTACTTTAGATTTGAAAATATGCCATATAACTAGTGAATAACTACAAATGTGTTTATAACACCAATATGGCAGGATAAACGCAATTGCGTTTATTTACCTTTCAAACTTAAGTCATTATGAATAGAATCTTGCGGGCTTATAATACTAGTTAATTCAGATCTCGCCACATGAGTATAGATTTCCGTGGTTTTGCTACTAGAATGTCCTTGTAGCTCTTTGAAGGTATCTAAGATTAGTTCCATTCTCTAAAAGGTGTGTAGCAAAACTCTGTCGTAAAGTATGAACAGTAGCTGGTTTTCTAATGCCGCCCTGGCGGGTGCTATCAAATTAATGAGGCTCACCACCTTTTCACATACAACAACTTGTCCGAGAGTAACCTTTAATTAATTGTCTCGTATAAAGTAGACAAAGGTGTAACATATATGTTATGAAAGGAACAAATATTGGTGAGTTTGAAGAGCTTGTATTATTAACCGTCGGTCTTTTGCATTCAGATGCATATGGGTTGGCAATAGTTGAAGAGCTTAAATCGCAATCAAGAAGGAGTGTAACTTTAAGTGCCGTACATAAGGTACTGATTAGGCTTGAGAAAAAAGGTTTCTTAAAATCACATATTGGTGGTGCAACTAAAGAACGCGGTGGCAGGAATAAAAAACTATACAACCTTACATTTTTAGGAAAAAGTGTAGTCAACCAAACACGGGATCTTCGTAATCAGATGTGGAAAGCAATTCCTGATGTAGTATGGAAAAGCTAGATAGTGGCGGCAAGCAACCACCCAGATGGGTAACTAAATTCTTTCGTTGGTTTTGCAATCCAGACCTGCTTGATGTGCTGGAGGGGGATTTGATAGAACAATTTAATAAGCACATTAAAAAATATGGCATTAGGCGTGCCAAGATTTTTTATTTCTTCAACACCATGCTCTTTTTTCAGCCATTCGCCATGCGCAGAAAACAAAAATCAAACTCAATATTAATAACAATAGATATGCTTAGTAATTACCTTAAAATTGCTTTCAGAAACTTGCTAAAATATAAAGGTCATACGGCAATAAATTTGGCCGGACTATCACTGGGATTAACGGTTGGCGTATTAATATTACTTTTTGTTACAGATGAATTAGCTTATGATAAGTTT
>PVMK01172536.1_pt1 | contig 50470 bp, 40 predicted proteins | sample 1853481 | NCBI WGS metagenome assembly PVMK01 (sample SAMN08533507, study PRJNA380276) | Marine sediment metagenome, whole genome shotgun sequencing project.
GTGGACAGGTATTCCGGTTGCGCTGCGCTCATCAGGCGGGCGGAATTAACCGCGTGTTGTTCACTGTACTGCTTGCCGCCCATACCATTGAGGATCATCACCGAGCTTTTCGCGCCGGCGGCCTTAATCTTTTGTAACGCGGCCAGTGAGTATCAAAATTCTCACCCTTGTTAACACGCTCCAGCACCAGGTTATCGCCGGATTCGCAACCCACGTAAAAAAGGCTGAGACCCATCTCATTCAGTTCGGCCATCTCTGCAACCGTCTTGTTTTTCAGGTTCCGGGGCAGGCAATAGGAAGAAACCCGCTGGATATCAGGCAGGTAGCGGTTGATAGCCTGCATGATCAGCTTCAAACGCCGGAACGAAAGTGTCATGGCATCACCATCGGCGAGGAATACCCGTCGTACCGGCAGACCTTCTGCGGCGATCTCCGCCAGCTCTTTTTCCAACTCTTCCATGGGTTTGAAGCGAAAACTCTTCTGCGGTTGGGTGTACATTTCACAAAATGTGCAGTTGTTCCAGCTACAACCATTGGTGACCTGCAATATCAGGCTGTAAGCCTCGGAAGGCGGTCGGAACACGGGTTCTACATAGGGTAAATGGACCATAGCTTGATTATGCGGCCAACGGGGTGGATTTTAAACTTCGAAGGTGATCTGGTGGCCGCATTCTGAATGACCAACAAATTTCACATTACCGCCCACTCAATTCGTGCTTTCATTTATCCCTGTTCCATTCGCGGTTGACGATGGAGCAGTATAGCAGTCACATGATGTTAACTATCAGTGATAGTCACCGCCTGTCCGGGTTCAAGGCGTTCGCCACCCCGGGTAATGATCAGGTCGCCCTTGTTTACGTCGCCAATCACCTCTACAAAACCACCCAGGCCGATACCGGTTTCAATCGATACTTTTTCAACGGTGTTGTCGCCATTGACCCGCATTACATAGACGTTGGAACCACGTAATACCAATCCATCGCGCGGAATGGCGACCAACTCCCTGGGCTCGCTGTTTGGCAAGGCTATCCGAACCGGACTGCCAATAATCCATGCAGGGTTATTGGCAGCAATGCGGATTTCAAACATTCGGGAGCGCTCATCCCCTACAGGAATGACGTAGTTGACCGGGCTCAGCGATTCTACCTGGTCATGCTCCACCGACACTTGCATACCTTCGCGAATCCAACCCGCCACTGATAGCGGTGCCTGTGCCCGGATTTCCCGGTTATCCGTATCAACCAGTCTTGCGACCTCTTCACCCCGCCCTACAAATTCTCCTGTCTGGACCAGTCTTTCCGCCACTACACCGGGAAAGGGGGCCAGCACTTCTGTCTGCTTGATACGACGTTTGATCTGGGCGATGGCCACCTCGGCTCGCTTGATCTCCTGTTGTGTCATCTCCAGTTGGGATTGCGCTTCATCCAGTTGGGTCGCGGCAGCATTATTACTGGCCGCGAGCTTCTGAAACCGCTGCAAACTGCTATCCCGGAATTTAAGTTGTGACTTCAGACTACCCAGCTGAGCCTCGCTATCGGCAAGATCCAGCTTCAGGTCACCTGCATCGATACGCGCAATCGGCTCACCCTTTTCTATACGCGAGCCGACATTCGCCACCCAGGTAATCCGGCCATCCGTTTCTGCCGCAATACGCGCGTCATTTTGACTAATGACCGTTCCGGACACCCAGATGGTTGCCGAGAAGGTATCACGTTGTGCTGTTTCGACCATGACCGGCGCGGCGGGCGCCTTCTGTTCCGTTTCCTGAGCCAGGGATAAAACAGGGGACAAACAACCAAGCAAACAGGTGATTTGGGCAATTCGTGTGTAGTAGTTCATTCTAAAAGTCCTCGATCAGGCCACAGATTCCAGGGCAGCTTCCCCTGGCACTTCCGGCACAGCTATTTCGACCTGCTTCGCCTTACCAAGACGCAGCATGCACGGTAAAAGTAATAATGTGAAAATCAGGCTACAGGCCATGCCGCCCACTATTGAAGCAGCCAGCCCACGGTAGATAACACTGCCTTCACCCGGCAGTAACAACAACGGCAACATGCCAAAAATACTGGTCAGCGTGCTCATGAAAATAGGCCGCAGTCGGATACGCAGGGCGTTTTCAACCGCTTCATGCCGGTCCATACCATCACGCTCCGCCCGGCGGCTCTGGTCGACCAGCAAGATCGCGTTATTGACCACCAAACCCAACAGGATGATGAAACCGATCATGGTCAACAGGTCCATCGGCTGAAAAGTAAACAGGTTCAAAGTCTGGATGGCAATAACACCACCGACACCGGCAAGAGGAATCGTCATCACCACCAGTGCACTGTCTTTCAGGGAGCGGAACAAACCAGCCATCAACATGAACAGGATGAACAGTGCCAGGATGAAATTCCGGCTCATGGTTTCAATCGCTTCGCTAAGGCTATCCGCGCTGCCGCCATATTGTATTGAGCCGTCAGCGGGTAATGCAGCACGTAATCCAGGTTCAACTTCAGCCTTGATCTGCGCAATGGCGGTTTCCAGTGAAACATTCTCCGGCGGACTCAGGGTGACGCTGACTGTCCGTCTTCCGTTAACCCGACGAACCTGGCCCGGTCCCGTTGCGCGCTCAATGGTCACTAACTCACCAAGGGGTACCACTTTACCGCTCGGTGTCATGATAGGTGTTGTCGCCAGTTGCTCGGGGGTTTGCCAGCCTTCGGCCCGCATGATGATATCCATACGGTTTTCTCCGTTGAAGTATTCGCCCAGCCACAGGCCGTTACCCAGTGTTCGAACCAGCGATGCGACACTGCGCCGATCCATGCCCACCTCGTTGATGCGGGCATCATCCGGGATGATCCGCAATTCGGGTGTGGCCAGCTCAATACCGGGGCGTGTCTGGACATTGGCACCCGGAAATACTTCCATCAGTTTTGCCTGGGCCTCACCGGCCGCAGCATACAGGCCGTCCTGGTCGGCTGATTGTAAATGCATTGAAATATCACGTCCGCCACCGAACCCCCCAAACAGGTTGCCCTGCATGGCAAAACCGCGGAAATCCGGGATATTCACTAGTACTTCATTCCTGACGATTTCCAGCAATTCCCCAACCCGGCTCTGATCCAGTGCCCGGGCACCGATGGTGCCACCACCAGGCCAGGTCAGAATGTAGTAATTTTTCAGGGCCGGTTCCTTAACGCCGTCCATATAGGGTTGAAGGCGCTCTACCAACTTGGAGATAATTTCCCTTTCGTTGGTTTCCACATTTGACCCCGGTGGAAATTGCAGGAACGCATCAACTGCATCACGCTTCACCGGCGGCAGGTAATCCAGTTGCGGAAAGATCAACCAGGTAACCAGCAGGGGTGCTGTTACCAGGCTTGTGATCAGGATTAAACGTCGTGTCCTGGTGGCACTCACCTTCATCAGGGACTTGGCCAGCCGTGACCAGCCCTGTGTGTTGTCCCTGGTCAGTTTCTTGGGTTTTAACCAGCTACCGGCAACGGTGGGAAGTATGGTTAATGCCACCACCAGTGACATCACCACCGCGATAGAGATCGTCAGGGCAAGATCTGAAAACAGCTGCCCTTCCACGTCCTGTAGAAACAAGACCGGCAGAAAAATGGCCACGGTAGTTGCAGTGGATGCCAACAGGGCACCCTTGACCTGGCCGGTACCGGCCAATGCGGCGACCGATGGTATCTCTCCGCGCTCGCGCAACCGCACAATATTTTCTGATACGACGATTGCGGCATCCAACACCATGCCGACAGCAAATGCCAGCCCGGCCAGCGAAATAACATTCAGGCTGCGCCCGGTCAGTTGCAAAACGATAAAAGTGGATAGCAGTGAAATCGGTATAGCCGTCGCGATCAATATCGTCGCACGGACATCACGAAGAAACAGCCACAGTATGGCTATTGCAAGCAATACACCCAGTATCAGGTTGGTGGTCACCATACTGACAGCACGATTGATAAACACCGAAGCATCAAATGACTGTTGAATGTCCAGGCCAGCAGCAGCCAGCGGGCCTTCACGCAATTCTGCAACGGCCGCCTTGACCAGTGTCAGTGTGCCCAACACGTTGGCGCCGTTGGCACGGTCGACTCTGAGGCTCATCGCCGGATTGCCATTCTGAATCGCAATCTGGGTTTTCTTGCCGCGCGCGACCTGAATATCTGCAATATCACCCAGTCGGATCGGCCGCCCTTCCCGCCATTCAAGAATCAGATCCTTGAACTGCGCAGGGTCGTAACGGCCTTCGAAACGAATCGTATACTGCCGTCTGCCCACATCTACAAACCCACCCGAAACATCCGTGGAGCGACCGGCCCGCGCTGCAACCGATCCCAGCTCAATGCCGTACTCCGCAGCCCTGTACGGGTCGATAGTAATTTGCAATTCTTCGGGGGCTCCTGCGTTGACCTGGACCCCTGCTACACCTTTGATGGATTCCAGTTTGGGTTTCACCGTATCCATGATGAACTGGCTGTATTGCTCGATGTTGCCTTCAGTGCCAGGTAATAACTGTACAAAGAACCAACTCAATGCCTGGTTGGCACCGCCACCGCCACCACCCATGTTAACGATGGGTGGGTCAGAATCAGCCGGCATCGACGGCAAACGGTTAAGCCTGCCAATCACTTCCATCAGCGTGGCCTGCATATCGGTGCGCAGCGCAAATTCCATGTTGATCCAGGCACCGCCATTAAAGGCGTTGGATGACATGACCTCCATGCCCGGCAATCCCTGCAGCACATCTTCCATGGGCTCAAGAATTTCTGACTCAACCTCTTTGGGGGAAGCCGCGCGCCAGTTTGCATTGACGCTGATCTGCGGCAGATCGATATCCGGGAAAAGCTGAACCGGCAGTCCTTTCAAACTAAACAGCCCAAACAATGTAACAATGGCAACAGCAACCGCCACGCCTGCAGGATTCTTGACTGCTCGTTCTGTAATAGTCATTGCCTGTCCACCTATCCCTGTATCTTCGTGTTTGTTTCCAGATTGGACGCCTCAAAGATCGCGAACGTTACCAATCTGTTTTTGTTACTGGAGAGGTTAGAGCGTGGAAGTTTCTTTTAGTTGTGACGAAAGTCATGGATTGCGACGACCTGTTGTATGCCGACGGCAAACCGAAACAAAAGTGAGTATAACTGACCGAAAAATCGGAACTTCGCCCGTTCAAATCCACCTTCTGTTTGAGAAATTGACAAATACAGGGTTACACTTGAAAGCATCAGAACAATTATTTTTGGGGCATAACGATTTTTATAGAAGAAGCAGACATAGGAAAACCATGCCAACCGACCTCACCCGCAGACAAGCACTCAAACTCTCTTCAAGCATTGGTATTGCAGCAATGCTTCCCCGCACAATCTGGGCATTAGCAGGCAAGCCCATGGATAAGTTTTTCCAGCTGGATTCAGTGGCACAAGCGGCCCTAGTGAAAAAGGGTGAGGTTACGCCTCTTGAGCTCGCGCAGGCTGCCATCAGCCGGATTAAGCTACTGAATGAGAAACTCAATGCGGTTATCACACCGATTTTTGAACCTGCTTTAGAGCAGGCGCGCAACGGATTACCCTCCGGGCCATTTACAGGTGTTCCTTATTTATTTAAGGATCTGATGGACTACAAAGGCTACCGGACAGCCTATGGTTCACGAGCAACCATCAATCATATTTCAGATGAAACACATCCCTTCGGGGTTCGCGCCCTCGCAGCGGGCCTGAACGTATTGGGTAAAACCAATACGCCGGAACTCGGTCTGCTTGCTACTACCGAGCCGTTGGCCTTCGGACCGGCACGCAATCCCTGGGGTCTAAGCCGATCTGCCGGTGGTTCAAGTGGCGGTTCAGCGGCAGCGGTTGCTGCCGGCATGGTCGCATCCGCACAGGGCAGTGACGGTGGCGGATCACTGCGGGTGCCTTCCTCTTGTTGTGGCATCTTTGCACTGAAACCCAGCCGTGGCCGCAACGTGGACGATAAGCCGGTCGAGCCATGGCATATCTCGGTGAAGGGACACATGACGCGCACGGTACGTGATAGCGCAGCGCTTTTCGCATTAACCGAAGAACAGGGTGCGAACACACTCTACCCTGCCGTCGGTTACGTCAAAACCCCGCTTAACAGGAGGCTGAAGATCGGTCTGGTCATGAAGGGGATCAATGGCAAAAAACCAGCAGCCGATGTTGAGAACGAAATTCTCAGAACTGCAAAACTCTGTGAGAACCTGGGCCATAAAGTTGTCGAGACAGGCTTCCCTATTGATGGACAACAGCTGATAGACGCTTTCATTGCCATATGGTCATCCTATGCCGCAGGTTTCAAAGCCAATCTTGAAAAACAGATGGGCAAGCCGGCGGGTGACGACATTCTGGAACCGTGGACCCTGTATATGGATGAGTATTTCTACGAGCGCGGCGAGGCATATACAGATGCCGCAAAAGCATATTTTGCAGAAATTACTGAAAATCTTGACGGCATGATGGAGAGTCATGACGTCCTGTTATCCCCGGTGCTTGCAACCACTGCTCCAAAAATCGGCCCGCAGGGCCCCCTGGTGCCTGGGGACCAACTTATCAACAATGCACTTGATTATGTAAATTACACACCGGTCTACAATATATCCGGTCAGCCGGCGATGTCTGTACCGTTAGGCTGGAATACACAAGGCCTGCCTATAGGCAGCCAGTTCGCAGCCAGAAAGGGTAACGAACGAACGCTGTTTGAACTTGCCTATCAGCTGGAAGAAGCGCGCTCGTGGCATCAGCGCTGGGCACCCCATTCGGCTGCCCAATTGGGATAAGATGATGTTGCAGATGAACGGATCTCGACGATAAGCACTGATAGACATTGAGGTTTTTTTGTTGACAGTCATTGACCTATACCGTAATTTTAATCTTCTAAATGATCAGCTCCCGGCTGATCCGTTCTTATAATTACTCTAATAATTAGATTTTCCATAAAAATATAGGGCGAGATATAAATGAAAATTAAAACCAATAAATTATTAATTTCTGCAGCAATTAGCTCCGCACTTTTTGGCTCTGTGCTGGTCAGCGTAACAGCCTTGGCGCAAGAGGCTGAAGACTTAGCGATTGAGGAAATCCTGGTTACAGCCCAGAAGCGCTCCGAATCACTCCAGGAAGTTCCCATAGCCATATCGGTGTTCAGTTCCGATTCGATCGACCAGACCGGTGTTCAGGAACTACGGGATCTGACTGAATACATCCCCAATGTCACGATTACCCAGGGCTCTGATTTTGGTGCCCAGATAAACATCCGTGGGGTCGGCGCGAACTCGCGTAACATCGGCTTCGACTCCCGCGTGGGCGTTTACCTCGATGGTGTCTACCTCGGCCAGGGTCCGGCGCTCAACCAGGACCTGGTGGACCTTGAGCAAATCGAAATTTTGCGTGGCCCACAGGGAACCCTGTTTGGTAAAAACACGGTTGCCGGTGCTATCAGCATGATTTCCACCAAGCCCAGCCAGGAATTTGAGGGTTCCGTAACGGCCAATGTTTTCAACTACGATGGTCTTGAGCTGAAGGGTGTCGTCAACTTCCCCATGGGGTGACATCGTCAGTGCCAGGATTTCTTATTCGACACGTACCCGTGATGGCTATGTCAAGAATGTTTACGATCCCAGCCACGTGACTCCAACCATTAATATCGTTCACCCTGTAGCCGGTCCGATATTCGGTATACCGCTATGTGACACCCTGGGGGGATCATCACCTCCAGGCTGTATAGGAAAAATTGTTGGTCCGGATGTTGACCCGAATACCAAGAAGATGGTGAATGACGTCGATACGCAGTCCTACCGGGCACAATTGCGTATCACGCCAAACGAAAAGCTGGATATCAACATTGCTGTCGACGGTCTGGATTCAGACCGCGCCTTTATCAATGGTGAGCCATTCACAGATACATTCGGCTCAACCATTGACCGCTTTGCACCTGAAACCAACGAAGTCAGCTTCAGTGAATTCAGCTGGGAGACCCGGGAAATATTTGGTGCCAACCTGAATATTGATTACGCCCTGGACAATGGCTACAACTTCAGGTCTATCACTGCCTATCGTGACACCGAAATGGTTCACCACCATGATACCGATGCCTCAGCCATCGATTTTCTTTTTATTGATTATACCGATGCCTACGAGCAGACCACTCAGGAGTTCCAATGGATCTCACCGGATGATTCCAAATTCAAGTATGTGGCCGGGTTCTACTACTACAACCAGGATTCAAACAGCATACGTGATGCCGTCACTGGAAACGCAGGTTGGTTATTTAATGCGCCCGTGGAAATTGGAGGCGGAGCTTATAGCAACGGTGATGTGGAAACCGACAGCTGGGCGATATTCCTGAACACCAGCTACGACTTTAATGACCAGTGGCGCCTGGGAGTTGGTTTCCGATATTCAGATGAGACCAAGGATGTCGTATGGCATCTTGATGGTACACGCTCCGGTGCATTTGGAATCGGCAGCACAGCACCTGGTGGTTACATCGATTCAATTTCTTACACCAATTTTGCACCGATGATCAGTCTTGGCTACGCGCTGGGCGATAACACCAATATTTATGGTAAATATTCGACCGGTTTCAAATCCGGTGGCTTCAACCTTGACTACATCACACAAGATGATCTCGAGGCGGGCATCATCTTTGACGAAGAAACAGTAGATAGTTATGAACTGGGTCTTAAATCCACTTTTCTGGATGGACGTTTACAGTTGAACGCTGCGGCCTTTATTGCCAACTACCAGGACTACCAGGTCAACCAGTTTTTTGATCTTGGTTTTGATGAGGCGACCGGTGCACAGTTAACTTCGATCCGGATCACCAATGCAGCCGAGGTTGACACCAGCGGTCTGGAGCTGGAGGTAACCTTTAATGTAACAGCTGATCTGACGCTTTTCGGCAGCCTGGGTTTGCTCGACGCGACATTTGCTGATTTCCCAGGTGGCACGTCAATTGAAATACCCAACCCGGAAATACCGGGTGATGTCCTTAAGATACCGGTAAATGCCAAAGGCAATGATCTGCCACTGGCCCCTGACGTCAACGCCACCCTTGGCTTGCAGCACTATACAAGATTTAATGCCATGGATTTACTGATCCGCGTGGATGTCCTCTACACAGGTGATTACTTCACTACCATTGAAAACGAAACCGTGAGAAACCTTACCGGTCTTGCACCCACCACTTTCGCGCTAGATATAGGCTCATACGGCGTACCAAACACCATTGATTATGGGTACGTTGATTCCTTCACAACGATCAATGGCCGGATTGGACTAATCGATAATAATGGTGCCTGGGAAGTTTATCTCTGGGGCCGTAATCTTACCGATGAAGGTACGTACGTTGATTACTTCCGTGATTTCTTTGGCTCGTTGTCAGGTATACGTTTGATGCCACGTACCTATGGCATTGAGGCGTCCTATCACTTCTGATTAAGACCAGGCTTAAATATTCAGACTGGAGACAAAGGAGGGTTCGCCCTCCTTTGTCTTTTACCCTCTTTATATAACCGCTTTCAAACCTGATTCTCAAGCAGCGGTCGCTGTGCTGCGACAACTTGAAAATTATCAAGAAGAAACGTGTTTTTCTCAATTTTGTAGTGCATATTCGTTATTCGGTCAAGTTCATTAACGATATCGAATTCATCCCACATTTCAGTTGCATACGGCTCAAAGACGTAAAAATAGAGCCTTCCCAGCATCTCCAGGATTTTCGAACTTGGTTTGTGGAATTCACCAAAAACTACTTTTCCGCCTGGCTTCAATACCCTGCTGGCTTCTTCCAATAGCTGGCCTTTTTTCTCAAAGGGTAATTCATGCGGCAGAAAAAACACTACCACGTAATCAAACGACTGGTCTTCGAATTCTAATTTAGTGGCATCCTGTTTAAGAAAAGAGCACAGCTTGCCAAAACGTTTTAACTTTCTTTCCGCATTGTCCACTTCGCTTTGCATAATGTCGGTCAGCACAAATTCTTTTGCGCCCTGTTCGGCACAGCGTTCCGCTATTTTCTCAGAGACATTACCGAAGGCGCATGATATCTGCAGGATCCTTTTCCCTTCCAGCGACGGATTCAATCTTTCCACGACACAGCTCACCAGCTTGTTGTATTGCAGTAATAATATGGACGACACTACAAACATCCGGTCCATCAGGCGAATGAAAAACGGGCTTTTGTAGATCCAGTAAATATGCGCGGTATCCGGATCGGACTTCACGAACCTGGATTGAACAATTATTGATATCCTGGTTATAAGGAAAAAATATAGGCCGATTGAGGCCAGGATGGTTACCGCTATGGTCATAATAAATAGACCGCTATCTGTTTGCATCATCATCTTAAATCGCTTCAAACTCCTGGCTCAACCTGAGAATAATCAGGTTCTGGATCGCCTGCTAAGAATAGTTCCCTGCCCGCTGGACTGAAGATCACGGGTAAATCATTTTCAGGAGCAATTATTGCTATAACCATACAAGATACAAGCACGATTCGCGTTCTAATTGATCTGGCTCAGGTGCAAGAGTGCCGATAATGCCGTTTACGCATATGGAACTCTTTTCAGTGGATTTCAGCCAATGTTTTTTGGGGTTGTTCGGCAAAAGAACAGACCGGTTATTAGTCCGCGAATTCTTCAATTTCCTGTTTCAAAGCAACCTTATTGACTTTGCCGGTTGCCAGCAACGGTAGCATGGGCCGCAGGAAGAATCTCTTCGGAACCTTATAATTGATCAGGGAATCCCTGCATAAACTGTGCAACTCTTCTTCAGTCACATCAGTACCCGGTTGGCGCATCACAAATGCCCAGCCCACTTCCTGGTAAAGATCATCCGGCACACCAATCACAGCCGCGAACAACACACCCGGATGGGATTCCAGCACCTCTTCCACTTCCCGCGGATACACATTCTCACCGCCGGTTTTGTACATCTCTGATTTACGGCCTGTAATAAAGATATAACCAAGCTCATCCATGTGGGCCATGTCATTGGTGTAATACCAGCCATCATCATTAAGCACGGCGGCTGTTTCCGCCGGTTTACCCAGGTACTGGCTAAACATAAACGGCCCGCGCACCGCAATTTCTCCGATTTCCCCGAGTGGCATTTCCTGTCGCAAATCATCAACGATCTTCAACTCAAAAGGCTCGACAACCTTGCCCGCAGAATTCATTAACCTGTCCGTATCAATACCAGCATGTGTATAGGTAATAAAACCACAGACCTCGGTACTGCCATAACCGGTCATCAGCACCGCACCCGTTTTTATGCAAATACCGCTTAGAACATCAATCATCGGTTTCGGCGCTGCTGCACCTGCCCAGACAAACTGTTCGACATAACTAAAATCCGTTGCCTTGAATTGCGCTTGCTGCATTTGCAGCAGGAACATCACCGGTACCTGCCCGACCAGGGTAATCTTCTCCTGCTCGATCATTTTCAACGATTCAAGCGGATGGAAGCTATCCATCATCACATTACAGCCACCGGCAAAAACAGTAGCGAAACCAATTTCCACATCGGCGGCGACATGGTTGACTGGAAAGTGTAGCAACGCCCTTGAGCCGTTATGCAGGTTAAATACCCGCGCTTCCACTTTGATGTTCTCGATTATGCTCCGGTGAGTGTGGACGACACCTTTGGGCCGACCGGTAGAGCCCGAGGTATACATCAGCAGCGCGCTGTCTGCCGCGGTTAATTTTGCAGCCCTTTGATCCAGATCGCGGTACAAGGACTGACGCGGTCTGTTTACAAATTCACAAAAGTTTTCCGTGCCGGAAAAGGCCTCACCAATGATCAGGACCTTTTTGATAAAGGGAAACTCTGATGTCAGGTCGCGGATTTTCGGCGCCAAATCCTCGTCCATAAAAGAACGCACAGCAATCAGTACCGTGGGTTTACAATCACCTATCTGGTAGCGCAGTTCATCCAGGGTGAGCTTTGGATTCAAACCCAGCCAAATAGCACCTACCTTGTTGGCCGCCATGTAGGTTGTCAGGAATTCATTGCGAGCCATTGATAAAAAGGCGACACGATTTCCCTTTTCCACACCGATTGCCAGCAATGCAAGGGCAATGCGGTCCATTTTCAACTTGAACTCCCGCCAGTTGATCCGCTCAATTTCAAAAACCAGCGCCTCGGCATCCGGGGTTTCTACCGCCCATTTCTCAACGAAATGCCAGGTCTGATCCAGTGCCCTACAGCTCATGTCATATCCTTATCAGTACGGGCCTTTTCCATCCTCGCATAACCATCTTTAATGACGACCTGGCCCTGGCCTCCAAGCACACGGAAGAACAAATCAGAGTGGCGATTATGGTCTGTACAAGCCAGAAGTTGAACTTTGATATCTGTATTGGGGAACACCATGCCCGTAAAACGGCAACTGAGCGCCTGCAAGCTGGACGGATCACCATTACCATTGTGGTTGAGCAACTCCCGTGCGGCATAAGCCAGCGTGGCAGTACCCTGTAACAAAATGTCGGGTAAACCCACATCGTGGGCAAATTTTCTGGATGTATGAATCGGAAAGAAAATATTGGTACAGCCGTCATAGATAAAAGGACGTAAAGCATCAATCCTGACCGTCTGTTCCCACAGGTTTTGTTTTGTTTCCGGGCTTGCCGGGGTGACGGCAAGTGTTTCCCCACCAGCCCCACCAGCCTCACAACTGACACCACGCAGTAAACCGCCAAAATGTTCCGTGAATATGGGTTGGCCATCCTGGTTGGCCGCATCAAAGCGCAGAATGATATGGGTTCCGGCACGGTGCGGCAATATCGCTGCAATTACACCTTTAATACGTAGCTCATCTCCCGGTTTGATCGCGGCATGGAATTCAAGAGACTCGCTGAAGTGTACCTGTGTGCGCAAAACTTCAAAGGGGAAATCATCTGCAGCAACATAATCTTTCAGGTTTTCAACAACGGACCATGTTGCTGCCACGCTGAACATGGGTGGAGCGACAATTCCTGATTCCTGCTCGTCGTTAAAATACCGGACATTGTTATCGTCTATGGCTGCCGCGTAATTCATCGTGTCCCGCCAGTTCACGACACAGCGGTATTCTTTGAGCGCAACACCTACAAACTTCGAGGATATTTTCATATTTCACCGATCGCCCGCCTGCACACTTACCCAGATTTTTTGTAACTCATCCTGTCTGGATCAAATCTACTTTGAGTGACTGATTTTTACCAGATATTCTGAATCAGAACGACTTTAATCATGAAATTCACACACTGGTAATTGACCTACATCAAGCTAATCGTTGATAGTATGCAAATCTTATTGCGAACCATTCTCATTTACACTACGATGCGTGAATTATTTTTTAACACCACAAATGAAGGAATAGTTTGATGCATATCACCAACATACCGGGAAGCTTGTTAAGCGTTATGGCGCTGGTTTGTTTGCTTGCCAGTCCAAATATTTACGCGCAGGAAAGCAACACAGAGCTATTGGCCAAGCTGGAATTCCTGCAACAGCAGATAGACGAATTAAAGCAACAACTTGAACAAACACATAACCAGACCATTGAAACCGATGCCAAGGTCGAGGCAGTCGCCGAAGTCATCGAGTCCGGCACTACACAAGTAGCCAAAACCAGCCGCACAACCATTAGCGGATATGGAGAACTTCATTACAACAACCTTTCTGCACAAGATTCTTCCCATGATCTCAATGAGGTTGATTTTCACCGTTTTGTGCTCTTTTTCGGTCACGAGTTCAACGATAAAACACGATTTTACTCGGAATTTGAACTGGAGCACTCTCTTGCCGGCGATGGCAAGCCCGGTGAAGTGGAACTGGAACAGGCGTTTGTCGAATTTGACCTGAACCCTGGACTATATGCCAAAGCAGGGGTTGTTTCTGGTTCCGGTGGGTCTCATCAATGAGACCCATGAGCCACCCACTTTTTACGGTGTGGAACGCAATGATGTTGAAAGCATTATTGTACCCAGCACCTGGTGGGAAGCGGGTGCCGGTATGAATGGCCGCCTGGGTGACGACTGGGATTGGGCAGTTGCCGCAACCTCAGGCCTGGAAATACCGACAACTGGCAGCAATGCTTTCCGCGTCCGTAGTGGCCGCCAAAAAGTGGCCAAAGCCCTCGCCAGTGATGGCGCCATAACCGGACGTTTGCGTTACATGGGTATTTCAGGTCTACAGGCGGCGGTGACAGTCCAATACCAGTTTGATCCATCACAGGTTGCCAATGACGGGCTGGATGACGGCACCCTGTTGGAAGCACATATCGACTACCGGCATGGTGACTTTGGGCTGCGCGCACTGATTGCCCACTGGGACTTTTCCGGTGACGCAGTGGAAGCGGCCGGTGCTGACAAACAAACTGGCTGGTATGTGGAGCCCAGTTACCGTCTCAATAACAAACTCGGTTTTTATACCCGCTACGAAGAGGTTGATGCTGCGCGGGATCGCGATCAATTCAGCCAATGGGAACTTGGGCTGAACTGGTGGCCGACTGACAACGTCGTGGTCAAATTCGATTATCGCGACCGTAGCCATGATCTCGATGGTGAGCGCGGTCGGGACTTCACCGGTATCGATATTGGGCTGGGTTACAGTTTCTAGATCAATGTTTGTGATCCGGAGAAAATGCTTCATCACGCTGGTGCTTGCCCTGTCGCTACCGGCATTGGCAGCTGCAGAATCCGTCTATGAAACCCATGCGGAATTTCTTGGTCGTGCATTTGGTGAATCACCACCTGAGCCCAGCATTATCTGGCTCAGTGGTGAGCGAAAATCAAGCGTGCGGCAACTGCTGGGCCATGATTACCCTGCCCTGCGCCTGCGATACTGGTGCCGGGCCGGGCGCTCTGCCTGGGTTCTCAACGAAATCGGCAAGGAACTGCCGATCACCGTTGGTGTGGTCATCAACAAGGACTACATACAAAGCCTGCGCGTGCTGACCTACCGGGAAAATCGCGGCGGTGAGGTTGCGACGCCGTCCTTTACCGATCAGTTCAACGGTGTGGCGCTACAGTCCAGCGGTACTCTGGATGCTGGTATTGATGGTATTTCAGGAGCAACTCTTTCAGTACAGGCTTTGACACGATTGGCATCCATTGCACTTTTCTTGCACGACGATACCGGCTGCAAAGATGGCACGTAACAATTCGCAGAACTCAATAGTGCGCCGCCTTCACCGCTCCCTCGGTGCAGGTACTGCGGTATTCGTCATTTTCATGGTGATAAGCGGTCTAATAATTAACCACTCAAACGGGCTGGGTCTTGATCAACACCATGTATCGCAGCCATTCGTACTTGACTGGTATGGCCTGGAAGGCCCGGAAACCATCCACAGTTTTGCGCTGGGTAACGACTGGCTGAGCTTTGCAGGTTCGCAGCTTTACCTCAATGGTAACTCCGTTTCGGGAATCTCAAACGGAGTAGGCGCAGTTTCCAGCAATAACATGCTGATTGCCGCCGGCAGCGAAGAGTTGTTGTTGCTCGATCACGATGGAACATTAATCGAGCGGCTGCCTTGGGGGCCGCCAGGTACCGGTCCGATCGAGTCAATCGGCCTGATCGCAGATGGTATTGTAGTGGTAAGATCGGTCGGTCAGTTGTGGCTTGCTGATGCTGACCTGCTGAACTGGCAACGAGCCGAAGGCACAAACGTCGACCCGGCATGGGCACTTTCAGAGCCTGTGCCCGGCGCACTTCTCGAGGCCATCACACGACAATACCGCGGCGATGGCTTGAGCCTGGAGCGCGTATTACTGGACCTTCATAGCGGGCGCATTTTCGGACCGATTGGCATTCTTATTTACGACCTGCTGGCCCTGGCCGTTGGGTTTCTCGCGATCAGCGGCCTTATATTCTGGTTACGCGGCCAGCGTAATGGCAAACAAAATGGTCAACGCCGGAATTCAGGAAGCTAAACCGGCAGAAAAACCCGATTCGCAATATACGGGGTAGGTGCTTAGCGGGTAAACTGTGACCGAAACCCAAGTCCGGCCACCAGAAAAACCACCATTGCGAATTGATCTGATGAAATCAAGACAAGCTTTTCTGTGCGTCACCATGATCATTTCGAGCCTGTGTATACCCACCGCATGGTCCGGCGGAATCGGGGATTGGTTCAGTGACACTCTGATCGACCCGGAAGATGGCATGCTGGATGCCAGCGAGTATCTCGCCAGCGCATCCGGTATCTTACCCATCCCGATTATCATCACCGAACCCGCAGTGGGCTTTGGCCTCGGCGCTGCAGTTGCCTATTTTCATGCGCCAAAAGAACTGGATTCCGAAGAACACCGCCATCACGGTCCACCCAGTATCAGCGTGGGTTTTGGGGCCAAGACCGACAATGGCACCTACCTCTACGGTGGTGCGCACATGGGTGTATGGAAGGATGATCATATCCGTTATATGGGTGCGCTGGCCAAGATGAACATCAATATGACTTTCTATATTGATAGGCGGACTGACGGGCTCAGCCTGGATCAGGGCATCAAGTTCAATATTGACGGCACGTTTCTTCTCCAGGATGTAAAATTTCGCCTGAAAGAATCCAACTGGTGGCTGGGCGCCAGTTACACGTATATCACTGCTGCAAACACCTTCAAACTGGGTGATTTTCTCCCTCCTGAGTTTCCTGAACCTGGATATGACTTTGATTTAGGTGGTCTCGGATTCAAGATTGAGTACGATGGAAGAAATACCGTATTCACGCCCTCAAGCGGGCTGTCGGCAAAATTTGAATACAAGAACTTTGACAGCAACTGGGGCAGCGACTTTGACTATGACGATTACAAGGGCAGCCTGTTTCACTATACACCCTTTGGTGACTATTCCAGCCTGGGCCTCAGGCTTGAGGCACAAACCGTCAACGGGGATGTACCATTCTTTAGTTACCCGTTTGTTCCCTTGCGAGGTATTCCGGCCATGCGTTACCAGGGGGAAACCGTTGTAACCGGAGAAATTGAGTACCTGTGGGGTGTGACGCCTCGCTGGTCAGTGGTGTTTTTTGGCGGAGTCGGGCGGACTGTATCCATCGACCGGTTTGAAGAAACAAGCCAGACCGTAGGCGCAGGCGGTCTTGGTTTCCGCTACCGCCTGGCCAGGAAGCAGGGCCTGCAAACCGGTATTGATATTGCACGGGGACCGGAAGATACTTCCATTTACCTGACAGTCGGCAGCGCCTGGGCCTTTTAGGCTACAACGCGTTAACGGGGGAATTTATGTTAAGAAAAATCCTTATCTCCATAGCCACCCTGATTATCATGGCAGTTATCATCGCCTTTGCTTTTGGTCCCGGTTACTTTGAAAAAGACATCAACCGGGTCATCGATCACGAAGCCTATGAAATCAGCGATGAGGCCCGCGCCCTGCATGCTTCCCTGAACGCTGCCGACCTGCACTCCGATACTTTGTTATGGCACCGCGATGTTCTCGATCATGGCAACCGCGGGCATGTGGATGTCCCCAGGCTGGTGACGGGTGGTGTAGCCATACAGGTTTTTTCAACCGTGACCAAAGCACCCAAGGGCCTTAATTACGAAGAAAACACAGGCGATTCAGACATGATTATCGGCGTGGTGGTTCTTCAGCGTTGGCCGGTACGCACCTGGAACAGCCTTTATGAAAGGGCCAGATACCAGGCTCAACGACTGAATAAGGCAGCACACCGTTCTGATGGAGCACTGATATTCTTGCGTACGCGCACGGATCTCGAAGCGGTATTGGAGGCACGTGCCGTCGGCCGTCCCGTCACCGGTGGTTTGATGGCGACGGAAGGCAGCCATGCCCTGGATGGATCACTTGAAAACATCCAGAACCTGTATGACGAAGGCTTTCGCATGATGGGACTGCACCATTTCTTTGATAACAAGCTGGGTGGATCGCTGCATGGCGTGAGTCAAGCCGGTCTGAGTGACTTCGGCCGCGAGGCGGTCAGGGAAATGAACCGCCTCGGCATCATGGTTGATGTTGCACATTCATCCGAGGCCGTGGTTGATGAGGTACTGATATTGTCCACAACGCCGCTGATCGTATCCCACACCGGCATGCGCGGTGTCTGCGATAGTCCGCGAAATATATCCGATGATCATATGCAACGCATCGCCGCCGGTGGCGGTCTGATTGGTATCGGCTATTGGGATGGCGCAGTCTGTGATGCGACACCCGCCGGCGTAGCCAAATCTATCAGGTACGCGGTCAATCTGGTTGGCCATGAGCATGTCGCTCTCGGCTCGGATTACGATGGTGCCACCAGTGTTTTTTTCGATACATCGGAACTTTTTGTGCTAACACAGGCCTTACTCGACGAAGGTTTGAATGAAGAGGAAATACGTGCGGTTATGGGTGGCAACCAGATCCGTTTCTTCCAGAAATACCTGCCACAGTGAGATATTACACATCCGAAATAGCGTAAAGGTGTATGATAGTGTTATGAAATACGTTCTTCTGGCTCATTTTTGTACTGTTCGCAGCGCAGCCTTTGCAGGCTTCGCCCTGCGATATGTGTGATGGTCAGAATTCAGGTCACAGCCAGCATGGCGATATGATTGACAGTGATATGAATGACATGGATTGTTGCGATGATGATCCCATAGAATCGGGTGACGGCTGTGGTTCAATGTCCCATTGCGGTGCCTGCCCAGCAGGTGTGGTGGCTATCAATGCTTCCGTAGTCAACCCGATTTTCAGCACCAACTCCCGCCAGTATTCACCTGATACCGGCGAATCTTTAAACAATATCAACTCTCCACCTTTTCGACCTCCCATCGCCTGACAACATAGTGATCCTGACCACCTTTGTGGTGGTCTTTTCCTGATTTTTATTTGTTACACAGGTCAATACCTGTGGTGTTGTGGAGAATACGATGTACCAGTTATTTGCCAACCAGGCACTTCGCCCTGTTTTTGTGGCCATGCTGCTGTTTAGCGGCACGAATTATATTTTTGCTGCCAACCTTACGATGGCTGAAGCCGAACAGCTTGCACTCAAAGAAGACTATACCCTGAGGGCCATCAGTGCTCGTAGCGAGTCCATGTCAGAGCTTTCGGTGGCCACTGAAAAACTGCCTGACCCACAACTCAAGCTGGGTTTTGCCAACCTGCCAACCGATACATTCAACCTCGGTCAGGAACCCATGACACAGGCTGTCATCGGTCTGCGTCAGATGTTTCCGCGTGGCCATACACGTTCGCTCAAAAGTGCACGTATCACTGAATCCGTTGCCCGCAACGATGCCAACGGTCAGGATCGCAAACAGCAACTCCAGCTAATCGTGCGCGAACAGTACACCCGCATCTACCTACATCAGGAACGTGAGAAAATCCTGCGTCAGTCACTGATCGTGTTTACCGACTTGGCTGAAATCACCCGCGATTACTATGCCAGCGGCCGTACTCACCAACAGGATGTCGTGCAGGCTCAACTGGAACTATCCAGGGTTCAAGAGCGACTGGCCCGTATTCAGCAGCAGCAGGAACAGGCACGCGCACGCCTGGCTGAATGGATTGGCGCAGATGCCTATCGGGAACTCGATACGCAGTGGCCACAAATCAGTCAGCCGGAAACCGCACAGCAGATAATTTCAGACCTGTCAGAACATCCGCGCCTGCGTGCCTGGCAACATGAAATTGCCAAATCCAGGACCTCCGAAGAAATTGCACGTCAGGCTTACAAGCCGGGTTTTGCAGTCGACCTCGCCTACGGCGGGCGCGGGGGCCAAAACCCGGATGGTTCTAACCGCAGTGATTTCTTATCCGTGTTTGTAACCATGGATATCCCCCTGTTCACCAAAAACCGCCAGGACCGTGTGCTGGCATCCAGCATTGCTGATACATCGGCCACACAATTTGCCCGCGACGATATTTACCGTTCAATGAAAGCCCGGGTAGAGGAAAACATGGCAACGTTGTCACGCGAACGCGAACGGCTTGGGACTGTACCAGGAGTTTCTGCTGCCACAGGCAGAATTCAACGCGGAAGCGGCTTTCGAAGCTTACCAGGATGCAGTTGATGACCTGACCACCTTAATGCGCGCCCGAATCGGTGAATACGAACTGAAGCTTAGCCATGCGACCTTGCGTGCAGATGAAATCATCACCCGGGCGCGTCTTCTTTATTTGCAGGGAGAAATCTCATGAAACTTACCAAACATATTGTCGGCAATGCAAAAATGCCAATCCTTGCCGCGCTGGTTGTTGGCCTGGCCGGTGGTGTGCTGATCAGCAATTACACCATTCTTGGAAAGAATCTCGACCTCAGAAACGTAAATGAGAAACCGGCTGAGAAAGAAATTCTTTACTGGGTGGCGCCCATGGATCCTGCTTTTCGTCGCGATGAGCCCGGTAAGTCCCCCATGGGTATGGACCTTGTACCGGTCTACGCTGAAGAAAAGAAAGAGCCGGAAATACTGTACTGGGTTGCGCCCATGGACCCCGGCTTTCGTCGCGATGAACCCGGCAAGTCCCCCATGGGTATGGATCTTGTACCGGTCTACGCAGATAAAGGTGCAGATAGTGATGCCGTACACATCAGCGCAAATGTCGAACAAAGTCTGGGTGTACGCACCAGCAAAGTAGAAAGACGCTCACTTTGGCGAAAAGTGGATGCCACCGGCTACGTCGGCTTTGACGAGTCACGTGTCAGTCAGATCAACTTACGCACCGAGGGCTGGATTGAGCGCCTGCTGGTCAAAAATGAAGGCGAGCGGGTTAAAAAGGACCAACTGCTATTTGAATTTTATTCACCACAACTGGTTAATGCACAAAAAGAATATGTACAGGCCAAACGTCGAAATGACACGCTGATGTTATCCGCGACCAAAGAAAAATTATTGGCGCTGGGTATGGTGCAGGCTGATATTCAACGTCTGGCAAAAACCTCAAAAGTCACCAACACCGTACGGGTTCTAGCTCCACAGAACGGTACCATTACCAGTCTTAACGTAAGGGAAGGAATGTTTGTTAAGCCAGCCACTGAAATCATGAGTCTGGCTGATCTTTCCAGCGTTTGGCTGCAGGCCGAGGTTTTCGAGTCACAGGTAGACTGGGTAACAGAGGCACAATCCGCTGAAGCACGTCTGAATTACATGCCTGGTGAAGTCTTCAGTGGCAGGGTTGATTACGTTTATCCGGTACTCGACCCGAAGACCCGTACGCTACAGGTGCGGCTGCGCTTTGATAACCCGGATGAACGACTCAAACCCAATATGTATGCCCGCGTAACGATTTTCGGTAAATCCCATCCCGGCGCCTTGAGCATCCCTCGCGAAGCGTTGATCAGGGGCCAGGACATTGACCGCGTTGTGGTCGCTCTTGGCAACGGTAGTTATACCGTTTATGAAGTCATGAGTGGCATCGAGAGCGGCAACTGGGTAGAGATAATTGCCGGTCTTGAAGTGGGGGATGAGGTGGTTACTTCTGCTCAATTCCTGATTGATTCGGAAGCCAGCCTGGCTGGCAGCATCAGGCGGCTCGACGCGTTGGGCAATGAGGACAGTAAGGATAACCAGCAGGCGATATACGGCAATGGCATTGTTGAAGCCGTAAACTCAGAAACCCGTCGCATCCGCGTTAGCCATGGCCCGATCGAAGCCCTGGGCTGGACCGCCATGACCATGGAATTCGACGTTTTACCGGGCGTCAACCTGGACCTCGTCAATATCGGCCAAAGCATCCATTTTTCACTGGACCTGTCAAATGTTGGCGACTATGTCATCAATATTATTCATCAGCCGGAACCTGCCGGTATTGATGAGTCCAAAACAGATAAAAACGGGGCAGGGTCTCAGCAGGAGGATGCGTCGTGATTGAGGCAATCATTCGCTGGTCACTGAACAACCGCTTCATGGTGCTGCTGATGACCGGCATCCTGGTGCTCGGCGGTTTGCAGGCCATAATAACTACACCGATTGATGCCCTGCCTGACCTGTCGGATGTACAGGTCATCATCAAAACCAGCTATCCGGGTCAGGCGCCCCAGGTGGTAGAAGACCAGGTAACCTACCCATTGACCACCGCCATGCTGGCAGTGCCCGGTGCTGTTACCGTGCGTGGTTATTCATTTTTTGGAGATTCCTTTGTATACATTATTTTTGAGGATGGCACCGATCTCTATTGGGCCCGCTCAAGGGTACTGGAATACCTGAACCAGGTATCCGGAGACCTGCCGGCGGCGGCCAAACCCGCGCTCGGGCCGGATGCAACCGGTGTCGGCTGGGTCTATGAATACGCGCTGGTTGACCGCACTGGTAATCACGACCTGGCCCAATTGCGCTCTATACAGGACTGGTTCCTGAAATTTGAATTGCAGACGGTGCCCGGTGTTGCTGAAGTCGCGACCATCGGCGGCATGGTTCAGCAATACCAGGTCGTTATCGACCCGGACGCGCTGCAAGCCTACAACTTTTCCCTGGCCCAGGTGCGCAATGCGATAAAGCGCGGGAACCAGGAGGTAGGCGGTTCTGTGATCGAAATGGGCGAGGCTGAATACATGGTCCGGGCAACCGGTTACCTGACCTCCATCGCTGACCTGGAAAAAATCCCGCTGGGTATGAACGACAAGGGCACACCGGTGAGACTGGAAGATATTGCAGACATCCGCGGGGCCCGCAACTCAGACGCGGCATTGCTGAATTGAATGGTGAGGGTGAGGTCGTGGGTGCTGTTGTCGTCATGCGTTTTGGTGAAAATGCGCAAACCACCATTGCCGGTGTCAAGAAAAGGCTGGCCGAACTACAGGACAGCCTGCCTGAAGGCGTTGAGGTTGTGGAAACATATAATCGCTCAGCCCTGATAGATCGTTCAGTTGATACTCTGAAAATGAAGCTGATCGAGGAATTCCTGGTGGTGGTGCTGGTGTGTTTCCTTTTTCTGTTCCACTTCCGCTCGTCACTGGTGATTATCATCTCGCTGCCGGTGGGTATCATCATCGCTTTCCTGGTCATGCGCTTCCAGGGTCTGAATGCCAATATCATGTCGCTGGGTGGTATCGCCATAGCAATCGGCGCCATGGTCGATGCTGCCATTGTCATGATCGAGACAGTGCATAAGAAAATGGAGCATGCGGATTATGATCCGAAAAATCACTGGGCCACCATTTCCGAAGCGGCCATAGAAGTCGGACCACCATTATTCTTCTCGCTGCTGATCATCACCCTGAGCTTCTTACCGGTATTTACCCTGCAGGCCCAGGAAGGCCGGATGTTCGCCCCGCTGGCATTCACCAAGACCTATTCCATGGCCGGTGCCGCCATATTGTCGATTACCCTGGTACCCGTGTTGATGGGTTACTTCATCCGCGGGAAAATTACACCGGAGCACAAAAACCCACTCAACCGCATGATGATCTGGGCCTATAGGCCATTGATCAAAGTCGTTACCCACCGTCCTATGCTGGTATTGGCAGCGGCGGCAGTGTTGGTGGTGGCCGGCATGTGGCCTGCTACCAAACTGGGTTCGGAATTCATGCCCGACCTGAATGAGGGCGATATCATGTATATGCCGACGACCTTTCCCGGCATATCCATTGGCAAAGCACAGCAACTATTGCAGCAAACGGACAAGCTGATCAAATCGGTGCCGGAAGTCAAGAGCGTGTTTGGCAAAATCGGCCGTGCTGAAACAGCCACCGATCCTGCACCGCTGACCATGATTGAATCCGTTATACAGTTGAAACCCGAATCCGAATGGCGGCCTGGTGTCACCATCGACAGCATCAGGGAAGAGTTGAATCAACGGGTAAAACTGCCCGGCGTGACCAATGCCTGGGTGTGGCCGATCAAAACCCGTATCGATATGCTGGCCACCGGTATCAAGACACCCGTCGGCATCAAGATTGGCGGCGCCGACTTAAGCGTAATTCAAACTATCGGCAAGGAAATTGAAAAGGTACTGCTGGGCGTACCCGGCACCACCTCGGCCTACGCCGAACGGGTTGCCGGCGGACGTTATGTCACCGTGGATATCAACCGTGATGCAGCGTCACGATACGGCCTCAATATAGATGATGTCCAGGACGTAGTAAGAACTGCCATTGGCGGCATGAATGTCACTGAAACCGTTGAAGGCCTCGAACGCTATCCGGTCAACCTGCGCTACCCGCGTTATATGCGCGATTCGTTGGGGCAGTTAAAGCTGCTGCCAATCGTCACACCTTCCGGTCAGCACATTACGCTACAGGCCGTGGCTGACCTGCGCATTGAAGACGGACCGCCGATGATCAAAAGTGAAAATGCCCGTTTGAATGGCTGGATTTACGTGGACATCAAAGGTGTGGATCTCGGCACCTACGTAACCGCAGCCCAAAAAGCGGTGGCAGACCAGGTTGATTTACCCGCAGGTTATTCCATTACCTGGTCCGGACAGTATGAATACATGGAACGCGCCAAGGAGCATCTGGCCATCGTGATCCCGATTACGGTCATCACCATCATGTTGCTGCTGTTCCTTAATTTCAGAAACGTGACCGAAGTTCTGATTATTCTCGGTACCCTGCCAATGGCAACGATTGGTGGCCTGTGGCTGCTATACCTGCTTGATTACAACATATCGGTTGCCGTCGGTGTTGGCTTTATAGCGCTGATGGGCGTCGCAGTGGAAATCGGCGTGGTGATGCTGGTGTATCTGAAACAGGCGTTGAAAAGTCAACAGCTTGCGGCAGAACAATCAGGCAGATCCATGCAACGTAAAGACCTTGAGAATGCCGTACATGACGGTGCCCTGATGCGTGTACGCCCCATCATGATGACGGTCGCCGCCATTATTGCCGGCCTGCTGCCCATTATGCTGGGCGGTGGTACCGGCTCTGAAGTCATGCGCCGCATTGCCGCACCAATGGTCGGTGGCATGGTCAGTGCAACCATTCTGACACTGGCTGTTATACCGGCCATTTTCCTGGTTTGGCAGAACTGGAAATTAAAGAAACTTAAGAGGGATATCTCATGACAAACTCAAACATTACAAATCAAATTAAGAAACCCGGGCTTAAGGAGCTGACTATATGATTGAAATTATTCCAAACTGGCATCCAATCTGCACCGCGGCGCAAAACGTGCAAATCGACCTTAACTTAGTGCCATTCATGGGTACCCTGACTCTTCTTGCTGACTCTTCTTGCGGATTCCCTACTCGGAATCTTTTGCGCGTTCTTTACGGTCTTCCTCTCTATATTGATTATTCTTAAGTAAGGTTTACCCATTAATATATTATAAAATGCATTATATAATTTGGCTCCTTTTCGGTTTCCCAGATTTGTTAAGACGATTACACAATGGTTGTTTGTGATATCCCTCAGTATATATGTGCGAAATCCAATCCAACTCCCAGAATGTTCAACGATCTTGTTGGCGTCGACTTCGCTGACTGACCACCCAAATCCATAGTCGCCAACGGAACCATCGTTTAACACATAGGGTTTGTATGCCTCTTGAATGGTGTCCTTCGTTACCAACTTCTCTGTAGCCAGGGCTTCATTCCACTTGAACAAATCAATTACGTTGGAAAATACGCCGCCATCTCCAAAAACGTCGTAATCGAAATCAATATAATCATTGTCAACATACTCACCGTCTTTTTTTCTGTTATATCCACGGACGCGATTGGCCATCTCGTCGAATTCCTTCTTACCGAAGGGAAAAATCGTACTCGACATTCCAAGCTTATCGAATATGTTTTGGTGAAGGAATTCATCAAATGAAACACCCGACGCCCGCTCTACGACGGACGCCAACAACAGATATCCCGTGTTGCTGTATTCATATTTCTCACCGGGTTCAAAGTGTTTCTTGGGATGATCCTTCGCCAGGACCTTTAATACATCGTCATTCACATACCATTCATCGTCGGAAAAGTGCTTGGTCATGAAATCCATGTAACGCGGTATTCCACTCGTGTGCCAAAGAAGATCTCGAATGGTAATGCCTTCATATTTCAATTCCGGTATATATTTTTGGAGATTATCATCATAGTTTAGCTTGCCTTGCTCTTCTAAGATCATGATGCACATGGCGGTAAATTGTTTGGATAGCGACGCTAATCGGAAAACGGATTTTGGCTCCAGTCTTTCTTTGGTATCAACATTGGCATAGCCGAATCCTTTTTGATAGATGACCTTGCCCGCTTCCGCGACAAGCACAGTGCCGCTAAAAACCCCCTGTTCATAGTAGAACTTGATAAGGGAATCAATCTTTGCAGCTTTCTGCTCTTGTGCCTGGGTTAATGCAATTTCCGATCTGCCCTCTGAAATGCTGAAGACGCAAGCGAGAAAAATGATCCCAATTACATAGTATTTCTTCATATCGTGACAATTTCTCCAGGCATTGCATCGGTTTGCTTGCCGTTATTGATTACCTGTTTCCCATTGACCAGTAGGTGATGGACGCCTTGGCAGTATTGCCCTGGCTCAACGTAGGTCGCTTTGTCTGTAATGTTCTGGGCATCAAATACGACGACATCGGCAACCATTTTTTCTTTCAGCCGCCCCCGATCCCTTAATCCCAGGATGTCTGCCGGCAGCGAAGTCATCTTCCGAACCATCTCTTCGAGGGGCATCATTTTTTTCTCGCGAACGTAGTATCGAATCGCTCTCGGAAATGTCCCAAAGCTGCGAGGATGAGAGCCAGCACCCTCTGACGCTGCATAAGCCCCGCCGTCAGAGGCAATGGCGCAATAAGGCAGCCCAATGACCCGGTCCGTATTCTCCTGGCTCATGCCAAAACCGATAACAGTCACAGCCTTTTTCATCTCCTGATCCGAAATGAACTCATAGGGTTCGACCCCTCGCTCTCTTGCGGCCTCACCGATTCGTTTGCCGAGCAGCGCCTCATCGCCTTCAGGCAATCCCCCGGCAATCATCAGCGAATCCCAACCCCCGTTTTGTTCTACCCAGTCCTCGGTAATGGGTCGCATCTTCTTACGCTGCTGCGGGTCTTTCAACTTCTCCTTGAGCTTTCCGTTCTCCAGGGCCCATGTTGGATAAAAAGCACTGAATCCCGTATTCCATGCCGTATACGGATACCGGTCGCAGTGTACCGTTACACCTTCGTTACGCGCCTCTTCGATCTTCGCAATCGCCTCATCGATCATGTGCCAGTTTGGCGGCCCGACAGCCTTGAAATGGGTCACCACCAGCCCAAGCCCTGATTCCCGCGAAATGCGAATCGCTTCATCCACGGCACGCAACAGGCCTTGGTCTTCACCTCGCATGTGCGTTTGATAGACCCCACTGTACTCCCCCGCCGCCTTGGCAACTTCGATGATCTCCTCGGTACTGGCATAAGTGCCGGGCACGTACTCCAGGCCCGATGAAAGCCCCATCGCGCCCTGCCCCATTGCCTGGCGCGCGAGTTCTTTCATCAATTCCAACTCATCTTTTGTGGGCTTGCGGGCGCTATTGCCGAGAACCATCTCACGAATGGTCCCAAACCCTACGAACGATCCCAGGTTCATGGCAATGGGCGTATCTTTGTAGGAGCCGACCCACTGGCTGTAATTGGAAAACTCGCTAGTCGATTGCGGTGCTTTCTTCGAATCGCCTTTCCTGAGAGGCCGGGGAAATGGACTACCGCCATCGGGCCCCTGTGATATCCAGCGTGACGCCTTGAAAGATCTTGCTCTGCGCTCTTGGGATTTTCGAATCAGATTCGTGTGCGCATGTGAATCGATGAAACCCGGCGCGACAGCAAGACCTTGCGCATTGATTCTGACCCTCGCTTTGGTATCCTTCAAATTCCCGATTGCGGCTATCTTTCTTCCGGCGATTCCAACATCCGCCGCAAAAGGCGGCTTGCCCGAGCCATCAAACACCATCCCGCCTTCAATCACCAGGTCGAGTTCACGTGTTGCTCCGGTCGCAACAGTCAGGCCGTGCACCAAATGTCCCGGGGCGACCAGGGCGCCACACCCGAGGACCGCTGCATACTTCATAAATGCTCGCCGCGAATTTGTGGAATCCATCATCAAGTCCTTGCTTGTTATGTCTCGAATTAACCCCAGAGATCACGGGCTTTGGCGGCGAAACCACGCCGTTTGAATATTTCATTCCGTGTGGCCGATCGTGCTCGAAGAGGAGCGGGCCGTCCAGATCGTGAAAATCGCACGCCAGACCGATCACGAACGCCGGCGCCATGGCGAGCGAGGTTCCGCACATGCAGCCTACCATCAACCCGAGGTCGCGTTTTCTCGCTTCGCGTGCAATCTCGAGCGCGTGGGTCAGGCCGCCGCTCTTGTCGAGCTTGATATTGATCATTTGGTAACGCCCGGCGATCTCACCGACCTCACCCCCGTGGACGCAGCTCTCGTCCGCACACAGTGGCAGGGGCGCTTGATACCCCTCGAGCTCTGCATCCGCACCGCGTGCTAAAGGCTGCTCGATCATGGTTACACCGAGGCCGCGCAAACGGGGTGCAACCTCGACCAACTGTTGGAAGCTCCAACCCTCGTTGACATCGATGATTATGCTTGCATCAGGCCGCGCCGCGCGAATCGCCTCGATCTTCTCCACCGGGCGGTCGGCGTCCAGCTTGACTTTGAGGCTCGGCTGCCCGGCGGCGGCGGCCGCCTTGCGCGCCATCTTGACCGGCTCCTCTTCGAGTCCGATCGTGAAGACAGTAGCAATCTTCTTGAGTTCGAGTCCCGCCAGCTCCCACACCCGCTTGCCGGCCCTTTTCGCCTCCAGGTCCCAGAGCGCGGAATCGACGGCGCAGCGCGCACCCCCTGGCGGCAGTAGATCGAGGAGATCCATGCGGTCGGCCCCGCCCTCCACATCTGCGGCCACCTGTTTCACCTGCTCAATCATGGACGTCGGCGTCTCATCAAAGTAGTAGATTCCCCAGGCCTCGCCCCTGCCCACGAGGTCTCCATCCTGCAGCTCTACGACAATCCCCGACTCCGAGTACGAGACATGACCCGAGATCCCGAAAGGCTCCCTGAAAGTCCAATCCTCCTGGTGAACGCTCAGCCTGATTGACATGGTCAGACCCCCGCCTGGCGTTGGAGTCGGTCGACGATCCGGCCCACTCCCGCCGGCCACAGGATCCACGCAGGGCATCTCCATACGGTCTTCCAACTCACGCAGATAGGCCTCGCCCTTGATGTGATCAAGACTCGATGTGTTGACACTGATGCCGACCATCCGAATGGCCGGGTTGGTGAGCCGGCCCGCAGATAGATACTGGTCGATGATGGTGGGCATCTCGGGCATGTCGTACCCGTCCCAGCCGTCGATCCCGGTTCGCGTGGCGTCGTGGCAGAGGACCAGGGCGTCCGGCTGTGACCCGTGCATCAGACCGACAGTGACGCCCGCGTAACCCGGATTCACGATGGAACCCTGTCCTTCGATCACGTCCCAGTGGTCCGCTTCGTTGGCCGGCGAAAGCATCTCGGCCGCACCGGAGATGAAATCGGCAACAACCGCGTCGATGGGCACGCCCTCACCGGCAATCATGATGCCCGTCTGCCCGGTCGCGCGAAAGGTCACCTTCATGTCGCGCGCTCGCATCTCCTTCTCAATGGCCAGGGCGGTGTACTTCTTTCCCACCGCACAGTCGGTACCGACGGTGAGAAGCCTGCGGCCCGGCCGCTTGACGCCCATTCCAACCGGAAATGTGTGCGGAGGATTGCGCACATCCACCAGCCGCACCCCGGCCTTGGTTGCGGCTTCGCTGAGGCCCGGCAGTTCGTCGAGCCGGGTGTGCATGCCGGCCACGATGTGGAGCCCCGAACCGGCGGCCTCGACCAGCGATTTGACCCAGGTTTCGGGGAAGCCCCCTCCCACCGGGGCCACCCCCACGATCAGGCTCCTGGCCCCCGCCGCCACTGCATCCTTCGGCGTCATATCGGGCAGCCCCAGATCCACTGCGGTTCCGAACCGGAGCTGTGCCAAACAGAGCTCCGGCCGCCAATGGGCGATGCCGAAAGCCGTCTTGGCATCGAGCTCATAGTCCATATCGCCGATGAAGAGCAGATAGGGTGGCTCGATTTCGATGGTCGTGAGTGTGGTCATACCGTATTCCTCCTGATTGGCCCCTTTTTTCTCCCGATTATCTGGAGGTCTGCCTTGGCGCAGGGGAAGTCTTGCCTTTCACGTATTGGTCGTACCAGGCCAACCGGCGTTCGAGGAAATCCTTCTGATGCGGCATCGTCCAACCGCCGTGGTGTTCGCCCGGATAGACAACGAGCTGCGTAGTGATGCCGCGGCGGCGAAGGGCCTGGTAAAGTTGCTCGGAATTCTGCACGGGTACGTTCCAGTCCTTTTCGCCGCAAGCGAACAACGTGGGAGTCGTGACATATTGAATATGGTCGAAAGCTGAGGAACCCTCCCATAATTCACGCGTTTCCCAGGGCAGGCCAAACTCAGACTCCCACCAACGCTGATACATATCATGGCCGTAGTTGGCGAGAGACAGTCCGGTGCCCGCGCCGCTGACGGCGCCTTTGAAGCGATCGGTTTGGGTGATGATGTAATTGGTCAGGATGCCGCCATACGAGTAGCCGCCAACACCGAGCCGGTCGGGGTCTGAGTAACCGAGCTCAATCGCGTGATCGACGCCAGCCAGGACGTCACGGTAGTCTGTCTCGCCATCAGTCTGATAAAGTGCAAAGCAGAAATCCCGGCCATAGCCGGAGGAACCACGCGGATTGGAACGCACGACCACGTAATCGTTCGCGGCAAAGAGCTGGGCTTCGAAAGAGAAGCTATAACTATATTGACTGACGGGGCCGCCGTGGATGAGCAAGAGCGTAGGATAGCGAAAAGCAGGATTGAAGGAAGGGGGCTTGGTGATAAATCCTTCAATTTCGAGGCCGTCGTGGCTGTTGAAATGTATTTCTTCGGTTTCACCGAGTTTTATCTGAGAGAAGAATTCCTCGTTGACGTGGGTTAGTTGGCGCAGGCCCTTTTTATCAGCGATGAACAACTCACCGGGAAGTTTCGGCATACTGATCCGCGCAACCAACGCTCCATTGTCAGCGAGTGAGTAACCGCCAGCGCTGATTTGGCCTGAGATGGGTCGGGTGATCCTGCCACCCACGGCAGGGATACGCGCGATATGATTTTCTGCGCTGTCCTCGAGATTGAAGTAGATGTACTTTCCATCTTTAGAAAACTTGAGACCCGAGACATTACGGTCGAGTCCCTTGGTAAGGAGCCTGGGTTCGCCACCGTGAAAATCGATCACCGCAAGATGCTTGGTGGCGTAATGGCTGCCCAATACATCGGGAGCCGAAACATAGGCAATGGTCTTACCATTGGGATGCCATGTCGGAGAATTTTCGGTACCCGGGGAAGTGGTCAATTGAATCAGGTTCTTACCTTTATCGGCATTATCCGCATCCACAAGCCATATGCTGTTGTTATAGTTAATATCAGGCTCTTCGGTCCGATTGCTGACAAAGGCGATGGTTTTTCCATCGGGCGACCACGCGGGATTGGAATCGTCATAATCGCCGGAGGTGACCTGGGTAAGTCTTTTCGACTCGATGTCATATACGTAAATGTGATCGCGTCGCCGATCGAGATAACCGGTGTAATCCTCCTTGAACTGGATGCGGTCGATCACCCAGGGTTTTCCCTTTATCCATTTTTCTTCGGAGTCCTTGTCGGGGTCGGGATCTGTGAGCGTTAGCAGCAGCTTCTTCTCGTCGCGGGAGAAGTTGATCGTACCGATGCCGCGATCAAGATCGGTCAATTGCTGTGCTTCGCCACCGTTGACAAGATCAAGGAACCAAACCTGAGATTTCACCACCGTCGCGCGCCGAGACAAAGTAGAGCCTTTTCCCATCGCGGCTAAATGTTGGCGCCCGGGAGGAAACCGCTTCGGCTGTCATCGGGACGGGGTCGCCGCCTTTGGTCGACATCATCCAGATACGTGTTTTTGAGCTGTTCTTTTCGTAATTGCGGGTGGTGACGGTATAGACGAGCTGTTTTCCGTCGGGCGAAAGACTGGGGCTGCGGACCGATTTGATTTTGAAAGTGTCGTCAATTTGCAGGCTGCGCAATGAGGGCACCGATTCGTCCTGTTCATGTTCCTGCGCCACGACCAGGGCAGAAGACAAAAGTGCGAAGACAAAGAGGGTCGAGACAAGTGATCGAACGTTCATTCTTAATCTCCTTTGTTGGATGGGAGTATAAGTTGAACAAACGCTCTTATCCATGAAATAGCACGGCTACTTAGCGCCTCGCAAGTCTTGGCACCTGCTTTATCCGGTACCACTTCGTGTAACTGCCTCATCTGGGGCCGGTAAAAATTGTTGGTTTGCTGGGGACGTTTACCCCTATGGTTATCGGTCTCAGACAACGTCAAGCGTGCAAATTAAGTGAAACTGTCCCCCGTTCGAGATTCAGCTCTGGCTGACCCGCGCATCCATCTCTCGACATGATTTGTGGTGTCCTGCTTCTGGTTCGATTGCTCGAATTATGCTGGCATAAAAGTATGCAAGAGTCCATAGTGGGCCGATTAAGGAGAAGAGTGTAAAGTTACGAGATTCTGCTGTTATAGTGAATGTGTTTTGACTGTGTGAAGTAATCGCGATTGCCCTGCCACATGCTCCTGGAAGGCCAAGTCCTGATCCGCGTTTTAAACCATCGGAGGTTCCTAAATGGGCGACAGTGGCACGCAGCGCCAATCGAAGCGCATACTTGGCACCGGGTTCTCATTGGCAATTACGGTCGGGCGGGCATCATTGGCCTGGGGATTCTGTACACGCCCGGAGTAATTGCAGAGGTTACTGCCGATCCGTCTTGTCTTTTTGTTACTCTGGGTGGTGGGCGGCCTATTTGCGTTATTGACCGCGAACGTCGTGGCAGAACTGGTGGGAATGACGCCACGCTCCGGAGGTTCCTACGCACTCGTGCGGCGTGCCTACGGGCCATTCCCCGGTTTCGTCATGGGCTGGGTCGATTACTTGTGCTATGTCGCTGAAATTGCACTGAAGGCCGTCGCGGTCACTGCAGTTCGCCACGACAGCTCATTCCTGGAACGGCTCCATGGTCAACGCATATTGCCATCAGCGGTATCAACCATATTCGCCCTACTACAATTGCGGAGCGTTGCCCTCAGCGCGAAAATCCAGGAGTTCGCCGCTACCCTCATGGCACTCATCATTGTCGGCTTCACCGTTGTGCTCCTTTTCGGCAAGTCGGCGGTTCCCGATGCGCCTTCGGCTCCCACGGCGGTTGCTGGAATCAAGGCCTGGAGCCTTGTCATCGTAGCCATCATTTATACCTACGACGGCTGGAGCGGCGCCGCCTATTTCAGTGGGGAGATAGAAGGGGGCAGTAAGGTCGCGGCGCGTGCCTGCATCAAGAGCGTGCTCTTCATCATTCCGCTCTACTTACTCCTGGCTGGGGCGTTGGCCTGGAAGGTGCCCCTGGCCAGTATCGCTGGCAGCGAATTGGCCTTGGCCGACGCCCTCAGGATTGCCGTTTCGCCTGCCGCTGCAGCAACGGTACTTGTTGCGGCCATTATTATGCAGCTGGCGCACCAGAACCTGCTCTACATGAGCGCGCCGCGAGTCCTTCAGGAAATGGCCGTGGACGGACTGGCAATGAAGCAAGCCGCGGAAGCCGCGGAAGGGCGCAATCCGGTCTTTGGGGTGTTCGTGGCTTGGCTACCGTCAATTGGCCTGATCCTGATTGGCGGCTTCAACTTCCTGCTGCACTTGACCATCTTCTTTTACATGTTTATCTATGTAGTCCTGATATTGGGCGTCATTACCCTGCGGTTCAAAAGCAGCCAGACGCAGACCGGCCCTTCCGGGCCTGGGCCCATCCCTGGAGCACCTATCTATGCCTCATTGTGTGGTTGATGATCGGCTTGTATGACGCCTATGCCGAGATGAAATTCACCGCTTTGGGCGTGCTCATGGTCGCCGCATCTTGGCCAGTATACCTCTACCTTACACGCTCTGAAAAGAAGGGGTGACCGACCACGGAATATCTCAACATTTAGGTACACAGACCAGAAGTGAGGTACGGGTCTTTGTGCGGCAGGAGTTCATCGCCTTGCGCCGTGGTCCGTGCGATTACGATCTGAGTGATTCGTGTGTTAATCCCTATCGCTACCACAGCAACAAGACTCAGTTTGAACCAGTTTTTCAAATAAACAGGCATGAGCGCCTGCTAATTAATTACTCGCCCGAATTCGGTACAACAACACAAATAATATTGAGATGCAGCTGGCGGGTAATTTCCTCAGGGGCCTCGTCTTTAAGTCATCCCAGGTCCAGATACTCAGGTGCTTGCTACTCGATAGCTGTTGCTGATAAGTCTGTACTGTGATTTTGGCAGTCACTACTAAAAATTTTGCTGCTTCTGGGTTCAACCCTGTAAGCAATGATGATTAATAGAATAGCTATTGAGGCGAAGCTTAACGATGTCCATTTAATGCCACTAAGCAAAATTGCAAAAGCATTTTCAGAACCATAGGCGCCGGCATAGTATTCGCTTGCCCAAGCGCCTTCATACCATGGGAAAAACATATAACCGCCAACAAAACCCAGTAATGCGAACAGGCCAAACAGTGACGCTATCCGGTATAAGTCGCCATTTGCCAGTTTTGTTTTTGGGTTGATGGGGTGTTTTTCTGCATCGTTAGCGGTCAAACCGCCATATTTACGTTTAAAAATATAATACATGACAGGCGATGATATTAATCCAAACATGCCTCCCAAGAAATAGTCAGTGCCATTAAAAAACAATGAAATAACAGCAATGGTGATGCCCGGTGTCACAATCAATATAAAACCTGTTGTGCCTACAGGAACCCTAAACGGCCTTACCATGTTAGGTTCATTTTGTCTTAACCTAATCCCAGCAATCCAAACCAGTACATAGTCAACCATTAACAACATAACCGATACAGTGACCAAAATTGTAAAATCAAAAGTGCAGGCAAACAAACAAAATACGCCCAAAGAAACGACGCCAATATAGGGCACCGAGTGACGTTTACTTAATTTCACTAAAGATTTGGGGGCGAGATTATCTTCTGCCATTGAAAAGAAACAGCGAGAAATAGAAATGATATAGGAGTTGAAGATGGATAAATTAGCCAATATAGCAACCCCTATAAATAGTGGGAAAAAGACATCACCCGCCAGAGCAGCAACATTGCCATAAGTTATGCCGCCACCTGCTGACCACATGTCCCACTGACCTATAGAGGCAAGACCTGCTACGGTCGGTAAAATATAGGTTAAAGCACTGAGTGGTAAAAGTATCAATAAGCCTTTGGGTATTAAGCTTTTATCTTTTATCTCACCTGCTAATGTCGACATTGAAGTATAGCCAGAATAACACCACATACCTATGGCCAAACTGGTGCTTATGCTATAAAACAGGCTTTTATCGGGGTGGCTAAAAGGTGTAATAGGGCTTTGATTCCAATTGATAAAACCCACCACAGCGACGAAGGCAAAGGCAATCATGACGGATAATGAAAAAAACGTACTTAGCTTACCAACTTCCTTAATGCCACAAAGATTAATATAAGTAAAAAATACGATGATGACTGCCTTGAATAGGTAGGCTTCAACAGCTGTTAAGGGTAATAACATGCCCAGGTAGGAAACGGCTAACACCACATAAATGGTATTGTCTAAATAGCTGGATATGGTGCGACACCAGCCTGCCTGAAAAGCCCAAAATTCACCTAAACCTCTTTGCACCCACTTGTAAAATCCACCCGCCTCAGGAATAGCTGATCCTAACTCTGCAGAAACCAATGCCTGTGGCCCCGCCCATATAAAGGGCAGTACTATTAGCATCAATAGGGTTAGGCCAGGGCCCGATGTGGAGATCATCTCCTCGATGCCAAAGGCACCACCAGCCACAAGACAGTACATAATAAAAACGACTGTGCTTAGCTTGATATTATGTTCTTTTAAACCTTGTTTCGGTGATGCTACTTCGCTCATAAATTTCCTACCAATACGTTTTAATTGTGTAGCGATATTGTTTAGTTATACTGTCTATTAAAGTTGCTATTGTTAGCATCCTGGCGTACATCACTTAATGGGACTTGTTCCGGATGTGTCGACGTTTCCGGGTTGCGAAGACGGTATTTCAACACGGCGACTGTAGTTCCCTGTCTGGCAAAGACCTCGACTATCTCGGAACCTTCGTGGAAGATTGCGACCATATCATCAATAGCCGGGTCAGTGAAATTCGCGTGGAATGGTCTCCTGCCAGGTCTTCTCACGCAGTAATTCACCATTTTCATAGAGCTTACGTGTGAAGACGTAGTAAAAGTTCTCCCGGTCGCTGTTGAAATCAGCCACGGCATCGAAGACCAGCTCACGGTCACCGACCAGCACCCTGCTCGAGTACTCGGTGCGCGCAGAAGTATGCGCCGGATTGTGCCTGTTGGTCGTATGGGTGATCTTGTCCGATGTCCATTGCTGCCCCCATGGATACTGGGCGCCGTTGCTGTTCACCGCCACCAACGTTGCCTCGCCGGTAGCCTCGTCATACTCGAGGCCGCCCAGTTCGGCGTAGCCGGACGAGGTCGCCTCGCCATCATCTGCATCCAGGCTTGCGTAGCCTGCCAGTGTCGGTGGCGGTGCTGCCGGTGGCAGGAAGTCAGGCGTTGGGCGATCCTCGTAGGGAATCACCGGCAATACCAACTGCGTAGCGGTCTCACCACCAAGCCGCAGCGAGGTGGTCATCGCGTAGGGTGTTGGCCAGAACATGGGCCACTGGGAGTTGGTAATGGCCACACGAACCCGGTGCCCGGGCTGGAACACCCAGGAGGTGAAATGCAGTTCGATTTCCAGCGGATATTCACGGCCTGGTTCCAACGCTTCAGGATGTTGCGAGGAATTTCGATGTGCGCCGTTGTATCCGGCACCGGCAACCTGGGTCACCGAGCCATCCGGAGCGATATCCGATAGCCGCACCACCCAGCTTGCCAGCGGCGCAGTGGCAGCGGCATTTAATAAGACCTGCGGAAAGCCGAGAATCTCAAAACCCTTCTCAAGTGGCGCGCTGTCGTAAACCAGGCTGGCGTCATCCATCGGTTGCTGATCGGGTGTAAAGTCACCCCACCACATCACCGAACCCCCACCTTCCATACCGACCGTCGGGTCGTATTCGAGGGAATGGGTACCGGCCTGGGGGGTACCCTCACCCAGTGAATGGTCAGCGCCGAGGTACAATTTATGGTATTCGGTGCGCTCGAGCGGGAAGCCCTCCTCAAAACGCCATTGGCCGGGGACTTCTTCCACCGGCATCGTGGGTGGATACCAGTCGCGAACATAGACGGCAAAGGCCGGCTCATCCATGATCCCCGTATCCTCGCCCTTGAGCCACTGGTCAAACCAGCGTACGGCCTCTCGGCGCCACTCCACCTGTGGTTTGGGATAGGCATTGTGCGGAAATGAATGGGCCCAGGGTCCGAGCATCGCCTTTACCGGTGCGTCCATATGCTCAAGCATACGCGGCACACTGTCACGGTAGCCGTCATACCAACCACCGATGACAAAGGTTGGGATTTTGATCGACTCAAAACGTGTATTGAGTGACGCCCGGTCCCAGAACGGACCATCCAGTTGCTGCTTCTTGTAGATCAGCATCCATGGCGTGGTATCAAAGCGGTTTTCGAAATAGGCATCATCAATGATGTAGTCGGGTGCTGCCGGCACAACGTTGGACATATCCATACCGGCTTCATAGGCATCGATGTGGGCAATGCCATCCATGTAGTGCACGTCGTCCTCGTATAGATCGTCGGTGGCATCAATGGCGATGATCGCCTTGAGCGCCGGCGGGTTGCGCATCGCCATGTGGATGGAGTTGAAGCCGCCCCAGGAAATGCCAAACATACCGACATTGCCGTTGGAGAACGGCTGCCTGGAGAGCCAGTCGATGACGACCTCGCCATCATCCTGTTCCTGGTCGGTGTACTCGTACTCAACCAATTTGCCCTCGCTGTTGCCGCTGCCACGGATGTCAACCCGTGCCACCACGTAGCCGTGCTCAAGAAAGTAGGAATAAAGGGGGTAATTGCGTGCCCGCGATTCGTTCTTTCGATAAGGAAGATACTCTAGCAACACTGGATAGCTTGTATCTTTATTGCTGCTCTCGGGAACCCACAGGTCAGCGGCCAGACGCACGCCGTCCGGCATCGTGATCCAGGCTTCACGGAATTCGATACCGTCATCGGTCAATGAACCATCGAGATCGTTGCTACCCGGCAGATCAACCGTACAAGCTGTCGAGACAAAAATTATTGCAGCCAGAAAACACCAGCCGCCCCGGATGATGATATTCAATTTCATTGTTTCCAGCCTCTCTGCTCAGTCACGTAATTTCTTTCCCGCCGGGTCATACGGGGCATGCGCCAGTACACGGGCAACTCTCTCCTCGCCGACAATGTGTACACTCAGTGGCGATTCTGGCGCGGCAGCTTCCCGGTCTACGTAAGCCAGTGCCAGGCTCATGCCAACATGATGACCATAACCGCCCGAGGTTACAAACCCTACGCGATGCCCGGCCGCCCAGATCGGCTCATAGCCTGCTGCGTCGGCATCCGTCGCCTCGATTTCGAGCAGAACAAGCTTCTGCGAGGCACCGGACTCCTGTTCACGCGCCGCTGCATCCCGCCCGATAAAATCACCCTTGTCAAAAGCGACGAAGTGGTCAAGTCCTGACATGCCGGGTGTATATGACTGCGCAAATTCCGTCCCCCAACTGCCATAGGCCTTTTCCAAACGAAGACTGTCAAGCGCCCGCAAGCCCATTTGGCGCATGCCGAGTGGCTCACCGGCCGTGCACAGCGCAGACCATAAGGCCCGCTGCTGGATGGCTGGCACCGAAATCTCGTAACCCAGTTCACCGGTCAGCGAGATACGTGCAACAACAGCCTGGGTCATACCAATGTTCATCTCCTGGCAGGAAAGAAATGGCAAGGCAGCATTGGATACGTCAGCATTGGTCAACTCACAAAGGATTTCTCTTGAACTTGGCCCGGACAGGGAAAAGCCAAGCCAGCTTTCTGACAGGTTTTCAATCCTGACCCCCGATTTGGGCAGATGCTCATGGAACCAACGAAGATGCCACTTCTGCAGAAAGTAGGAGCCAACCAGCCAGAAGCGACCATCCGCAAGTCGGCTGACGGTCAGATCCCCCATCAATTTACCGGCAGGACTCAGCATCGGCGCCAGTCGGATACGACCAACTGCCGGCAGCCTGGAGGCCAGCATATGATTCAGCCATTTATCGGCACCAGGCCCGGAAACCTCGTAACGGGCGTATATGCCAGTCTCGAACAAGCCTGCAGAGGTACGGGTCGCAGCAACTTCCTGTGCAACGATCGGGTGTGCGTTCGATCGTCTCAGTGAAGGAACTTCGGTGAAGTCGGGATCATCAGGTACAAAGAACAATGGTGTTTCCATACCCCATATCTCACCAAAATGTGCACCTTCCGATTTCAGGGCGTCATAACATGGCGAGGTTTTCAACGGCCTGCCGGCAGGCAATTCCTCATTGGGGTAAGCCATGGAAAAGCGCCGTGCGTAAAACTGGCGTGTCGTATCAGCCAGGTACTTGTCGTTACAGGCATAGCTGTCAAAACGTGCAACGTCCATGCCAAATACATCAAAACCAGGGTCGCCTTCGGTCATCCAGTTCGCCAGCGCCAAACCGATGGCACCACCCTGGGAGAATCCTGCCATACAACCACAGGCGACCCAGTAGTTGTGCAGGCCGGGGACCGGGCCGATCAACGGATTACCATCGGGCGTGAAGGTGAATGCACCATTTACCCAGCGCTTGATACCCGTTTCCTGCAAAACGGGAAACCGCTCAAATCCTATCAACAGTTCATCCTCAATACGATCGATGACCTCCGGCAAAAGATCCATGCCAAAATCCCAGGCGGCACCCTGGGGACACCAATGAACCGGGTTGCGCTCATACACGCCCAGCAGCACACCCGTGCCTTCCTGTTGCAGGTAGGTGAATCCATCCAGATCTGTGACCGATGGCATTTCCTTTTCAAGCGCTGCCAGTTCAGGAATGCTGTCCGTTACCAGGAAATGGTGCTCCAGTGGTACCAGTGGCAAGTCGATGCCGGCCATATGTCCGACCCGTCGAGCCCACAGTCCGGCCGCGTTGATGACGTGCTCGGCGATCAAATCGCCCTTTTCGGTGGTAATACGCCAGCGTTTGTCAGGCAGTTGGGTTAAATCGGTCACGCGGTTTCGCAATATCGTCTTTGCACCCAGTTTTCTCGCGGCCATCGCAAACGCATGGGTCGCGCCGTGCGGGTCGAGGTGGCCCTCCTGTGGATCAAACAGACCGCCCTCGACACCATCGAGGTTGACGATCGGGAACATTGCCTCGATTTCCTCAACACCCATAAGCCGCGCATCGATATCCAGTGTCTGGAACAGCGCCCATTCGGATTTGAGCCATTCCCAACGTTCCGGTGTGCAGGCAAGTTCAACACCACCGGTGCGGTGCAGACCGACGGCCTGGCCGCTCTCTTTCTCGATTTGTTGATAAAGATCAATGGTATAGCTCTGTAACGCGGCGATATTCGGGTCCGAATTGAGTGCATGAAAACCACCGGCAGCATGCCATGTGGACCCTGCTGTCAATTCCGCTCGCTCGATCAATGCTATATCGGTCCAACCGGCGCGTGCAAGGTGATACAAAACGCTTACACCGACAATTCCACCGCCGATAACCACGACCCGGAAATGATCAGTCACAACATTTTCTCCATCTTGTTCAAGGCATGGCAAAGACTTTCAGCATAGCTTGCAGGAACCCAGACCTCGTCAGCACCCGCTGTACGTACCAGCACAACAGGGCAATCGAATAATGACAGCGCGGCGCATGCGCGACCATTCAGCACCAGGTTGGCATGGGTGCCTGCCGCCAGTACATCACGTGCGCGTGACCCGTGCAGACGATAACCACACCACTTGCCGGTTACATCGACCGCGATTGCCCCGGCAGTCTCTGCTGCGGCCGGAGTTATACCTTCCTGGTTTATAGCCAACAGGTAACGGGGCGCAAAGTGAAATATGCGACTGTCATTTTCGCTGACCGCAAAACCGGGGTTCACACCGTGTTCTGCAAAGCTCGTCGCCACATGCCATTCCACGCAGTCGGTCACATTGATGGCCTCGAGTCGCCATTGCTCCTGCACACTCATGATTTCATCCTCTCACCCAGTGGATCAAAGTGTACTGGTGATACCGTCCGGACAGGCGTGTCCCCGCCACGCAACGGATCACGTGCCAACAGTGATGTGCCCTCTTCGCTGTGTTGACGTGCCACCAGCGCCAGGGCGACCCATTCACCCAGCGCCGGACTGAAATTGGCCGAGGTGACGTGTCCACATGAGCGGTTGGGCTCGGTCGTTGTTGTTATCTGGGCACCGGACAAGAATTCCTGGCCTGGCTGGCTGGCCCGCAGGCCTACGAGACAGGGGCGTTGCGGGCTGTGCAGACCGGGACGATCCAGCAATGCACGTCCAATGCAGGGATTGTCTTGCCCGACCATTCTCCCCATGCCAAGGTCCTGTGGCGTTGTCTGGCCATTGAGTTCCGCGCTGGTCAAATAGCCCTTCTCTACCCGTAGCACCTCCAATGCCTCAAGCCCATAGGGCTGCATGTCTGCATCCGACAGCGCTTGCCACAAGGGTCCGGCTATGGTTGCCTGGCAGTGCAACTCATAGGCCAGTTCACCCGAGAAACTGGCACGCAGTACACGCACGGTATTATCTTGCCACTGACCACTAAGCAACCCCATGTGGGTCAGCTGTTGCAGGTCATCCTGCCAAACACGACCGAGGACCTGAAGAAGAACCTCGCGACTGCGTGGGCCAGCCACCACGATCACGCTCCATGCTTCGGTCACATCGGCGATAATCACACCATTGTGTTGCGCTTCGAGATCACGATGAAATTCGAGGTGGGACAGGACGTGACCGGCGTGACCCGAACTTACCGTGGCCAGGAAACGCTCAGGCTCCAAACGCATGACAATACCATCGTCCAGCGCCATGCCATCCTCACGCAACATGACCATGTACTTACTGCGCCCGGGCTTGATCGTACTGGCCCGGGTGAGATAGATATGGTCAAGAAATGCCGCAGCGCCAGGTCCAGCCACCTCTATCTTGCCCAGCGTGGAGCCATCCATTATGCCACCGGAGGCCCGCACACGGGCTGCCTCGGCGAGACCTGCGGTGACAGGGTTGGAGCCGTTAGTGCGGTAGTAACGGGGCCGTTGCCAGCGACCCGTGTCTTGCATTACCCCACCCTGCTCAAGATGCAGTGAATGCAGCGCAGTACGCCGCTCAGGGCGTAGTGACAAGCCCTGGCGGTGAGCAGCGATAACACCGAGGGTCGCGGGTTTGAATGGCGGACGGCGACGGCTCGTGGTGGCGATCTTGCCATCATTGCCAGAGAGCTCTGCCAGGATCGCAGCACCCATAACTGCACTGGTACGGCCCTGCTCGGTGCCAAAACCCAGCGCGGTGAAACGCTTTACATGTTCAATGTCACAAAAACCCTGTTCAAGGGACTGGCGAAGGTCAGCGACCGTAACGTCATTCTGCAGATCAACAAACTGCCGTTTCTCACCCTTGCGAGACGTGGGTGAACGCCAGAACGGTTCAACCCCTGGTTGCGGATCTCCACCGGTGATTTCAACAGGCAGCGAGTGACTGGCATGGGGCAAGCTGTCATCGGTCTTAACCCCTGCCCTTGCGGCGGCGGCGATACCGGCCTGGCGACCATCTGCAATGACATCTTGCAGTTCCAATAGGCCGTTCGCGGCGCCCGCAGCGGTACTCCAGGCTTTGGTAGCGGAAGCCAGGCCGCTGATCGGACCAGCGACGGAGTGCAGCGCCGCGTAGTAATCCGGTGTCCAGCCGGCGCTGACCAGCAGGCTGTCACAGGCGATGTCCTGTTTAATTCCAGACGCATCAAGTGCCGCAACCCGTACACCACGCAGACTACGACCACCGAGTGCCGCCACGACGGCATGGCCGCTTAGGCAAACTACGCCCTTATCTTCAAGAGATGCCCGTTCGGGAGCTTCGCAAACCGGGCGGGTATCAATGATCGCCGTAACACTCATACCACCCTTGATCAGGCGTTGAGCCGACGTGTACAGACGGTTGTGACAACCGAACAGGACAACATTCTGACCGACGCGCACACCGTAGCATGCCAAGTAGCGCTCCGCTGCAGTAAGTAACATCACACCCGGCAGATCATTATCGACAAAGGCAATTGGTTGTTCGATGGCGCCGGTTGCAGCAACGAATGCACCGGAATGAATTCGGTAGACAACGGCCTTGTCCGCCAGGCCGCCGGGCTCACGGTGAGCAATCACCAGTTGGCCAGAACTGCCGACAACCGCGGTTTCGGTCAGAATACGTACTGAACGTGCATGCAATTCCTCGAGTGTTGTTCTGACCCAGCCAAGGCTGGTTTGGCCGTCTATGATTGCTTCCTCAAACTCCAATTCCCCACCGGGCGCCGGTTCACGTTCGCAGATCACGGTTCGTGCACCACCACGTGCTGCTGCAAGCGCTGCAGCGAGGCCTGCGGGCCCGGCACCGGTGATCAGTACATCACAATCAATGTGCTCCACCCTCGGTGGTTCAAGCGTGCTGGCACTCGCCGTCGCACCCAGTCCGGCCAGACGCCGGATGATGCCTTCGTAGGCGTGCCAATTAGGCCACATGAATGTCCGGTAATAGAATCCGGCGCTGAATAAGCCGCCAACAACACCAAACACCGAAGCGAGGTCGTAGCGTAACGACGGCCAGCGGTTCTGACTGACGATTTGCATGTCCTGCTGCAAGGTGAGGCATGGGTGCCGGAAGGTTGGAGATACAAAACTCTCCAGGATTGTTGATTAGAAGGGCATTGGGTTCCTCAAAGCCTGCACTCAACAGGCCACGTGGTCGATGGTACTTAACACTGCGCCCAAACAGTCTTGTACCCGCCGCGAGCAGTGCGGAGGCCGCGGTATCACCCTCAAAACCCTGGTAGGTTTTGCCGTCAAAACGGAAACTTATCTTCTTATCGCCCAACCTGTGGCCGGTGCGAACGGGCGTCTTCATTCCGGACCCCCTGCTCTGACAATGCTGTCGAGAGACCGTATTTTCAAAACCTCACCGGTTGAAGGATTGCGCCAGATTTGCAGCCATTGTCGACAACCATTTTCATGCTGCCAGTACTCAACACAGCTGTCAGTGCGATTCACTCGCTCATAAACGGCGCTGACTGCATCATCACTTTCCGCCACCATGCCACGGCAGTGGAATTCCTCCACTTGCCTGGGACCGCAAAATGGGCAATGTAACTCCATATCAGTGCAGCCCCGCAAACGGGCCGGTGCCCGCTTCATCGATTAGCCTGCCCTCGGCGAAGCGCCGCAGGCTGAAATGACGGATCAGGTCTGGTGCAGTGCCAGTTGCCACGAACTGTGCAAAGGCTGCCCCGGAAGCCGGTATGGCCTTGAAGCCGCCATAACACCAGCCACCATTTAGAAATACATTGTCATAACGAAGCCGGTCCATGATGGGGCTGCCGTCCATGGTCATGTCACAGGTGCCGGCCCATTGGCGCAACATCCTCAGGCCAGCGACCTGGGGCAACATGGCGACAGCGCCCTCGACCACCTCAGCGAGACGGTGCCACTGGCCTTCCTGGTTATAGGAGGTAAACCCATCCAGTTTGCCACCCATGACAAGCCCACCCTTGTCTGACTGGGAAATATAGGTCTCGGCATCGTCGTAAAGCCAGATCAGCAGTGTGTCGAGTACCGGTTTGACCGGCTCGGTGACCATGGCCTGTAACAGGTTGGTTTCGATGGGCAACGGCACACCGAGCATCGTGCCGATCGGCCCCGTGTGACCCGCCACCGCGAACACGATCCGCTCGGCCCTAACATGACCATGGGTGGTCTCAACACCGGTTGCGAACCCTGCTGTTGTGCGCACCCCGGTAACTTCACAGTCCTCTATGATATCGACCCCAAGTGCTGCGGCGGCCCTGGGCATAACCCCAGGCAACGGCATCATGCCGGACCGTGCCACCGCGCCGCTGCAACAATCCGCCCACGATCGGGTAGCGCTGAGGGCTCTCGAGATCCAGTTCCGGAACAAATCGTCCGAGGGACTTACGGTCAAGCAATTCGGCGTCAATTCCTGCCAGGCGCATGGCGTTGCCGGTACGCGCGAGTTCGTTCATCAGGTCATCAGAGTGAACAATCTCAACCATTCCGCGCGGGACTGTACATCACGTTGAAGTTAAGATCCCGTGACAGGGTTTCCCAGCGTCGTAGCGAATCCTCATAGAAATGGTGGTTTTCAGGCAGCAGGTAGTTGGAACGCACGATGGTGGTATTACGGCCCACATTGCCGTAGCCCAGCAATCGCTTTTCCAGCACGGCAATCCGCCGGATACCGTGATCCCGCGCCAGGTGATAGGCCGTCGCGAGGCCGTGACCGCCTGCACCCACTACCACGACATCATAAGCGTCCTGCAGTTGGGTTCCGCCCCACAGGCGTTGCCAATAGCTGCCACGGGCCCGGGCTGCTTTGACCAGCGACCAGCATGAATAAGACTGCTGTGGCTTTCTCACGCGAATATGCCCGACAATGGCATGGCACAACTTTGACGCTTTGTATTATTTTTCATCGCGACGACTCCCGTGCCGGACTTAGTGTCCTTGCGGCTAGCTTATACCTCGAATGCTAGCACGCGTCATGGTGATAACCAACGTTCAATTTGAACCCGCTACCTTTGCACATCTGATGCGATAATCTGCATTATATATTCTAAGGTGTTTTGAATGAATGACGAATAAGTCCGTCATCTCTATGAACAAAATTGGATTAACAAACCAATTCGGAACTGAGCCATAATCTGGCTCTCAGTATGGAGGCCGGTTTCGGTGCAAACAACAATAAGGTCAGAGGAGTATTCATGAGGGGTAATCGCTGGGTCGTTTTGGCCATCATCAGTTTAGAACCGGGCTGAATCATATTCCGTGGAAACAGCATCCATTCATCCGGTTGAGGCCGCGATGTCCCGCTTGCGGCGTTCGGCATACTCCCTGAGGGCCTCCTCTATTCCCGGGTCGATCGGAGGCTGCTCATACTCGGCCAATAGGATTTTGTAAATTTTGTTCGCTCTAACCGCTGTGTCCATGCTACCGGCCTCTTCCCAGCTTTCAAAATTTTGGCGGGAAGACACCATGGACGGGTAAAACGCCGTCTGATAACGCGCCATTGTATGGCTGGTGCCGAAATGATGTCCGCCCGGTGCGACTTCGGCAATGGCGTTCATGGCTAGTTCATCTTCGTTCACCTCAATCGGACGCAGGGTTTCGGCCATCATCTGCAGCATTTCAGCATCAACAATCAGTTTTTCGAAAGAAGCGGTCAGGCCGCTCTCAAGCCAACCCGCGGCGTGATTGACAAGGTTTGCATGTGCCATGGTGCAGGCCCAGAGCGACATCTCGCTCTCGTAGGCCGATTGCGCATCCACACAATTTGAGGTCGTCGTATTGCTGGATCTGAAAGGCAGACCCAGGGCTCGGGCAATCTGTCCGCCGGCAATGGTCATTCGAACATACTCTGGTGTACCCAGCGCAGGTGCTCCGCTTTGCATATCGACATTGGAGGCGAAAGAACCATACATCACCGGCGCACCTGGTTTGACGGCCTGCGCCAGCACCACCACGGCCAGCACTTCAGCTGTCTGCTGCACCAGAGTGCCAGCCAGGGTAATCGGGCTCATGGATCCCGCAAGTGTAAACGGCGTTATACAGGAGACCTGCCCGGCGGCGGCCATTTCCCGCACCGCCGCGCTCATGGGGATATCCAACTGGCGCGGCGAGTTGGTGTTGATGATGCCCAGGACGGCCGGCGATTCCGCCAGGCCGTCCCGGTCAGTGCCAAGTGAGATTGCCGTCATTTCAAGGCAATCCAAGGTTCGTGCCCGTCCCAGAAGATTGGCCTGCGCATTCTTGTCCATCAACGTCAATTGGGCGAGATACAGATCGAGGTGCCGCGATTCCGGTGGCAAATCCATCGCCTCAAAGGCACCGCCACCTTCCTGGTGCAGAATATTCAAACTCTGGACCAGCCTCAGGTAGTCGCACAGCTCTGCGTGCGTGCCCGGCCTGCGACCCCGATCCAGGTCACTGCAAAAAGCCGGTCCTCCGATGGAAGCAAAAAAGATGTTGTTGCCACCCACCAGCAGGTCATGTGATGGGTTGCGGGCCCGAAGTGGAAACTGCGAGGGTGCCAGCGCGGCCAATTCTTTCACCATGCCGCGGTCAAAGCGGATCATGCAGTCGCCGTCAGCCTGGGTCGCACCCGCCAGCCTGAGAATCTTCCGACTTTCATCTTCGAGGAAGCGCATGCCCAGTTGCTCAAGTACATCAAGGGCTGACTCGATGATGGTGGCTACCTGTTCGGCCGTAAGCACTTCCATTGGCAAATATGGACTGCGCAGCCGCTGCCATGGCAGTTGTTGAACAGCCGCCTGTTCTCGCCGCGTTTTGCTGCGTCGTCTTCTCATCAGGATGGCGATTATCCCCTTTACTTCCGAAGCGCCGCAAGCTTTATCTATTGAAACGCGCGAACCAGAGTAAAGAAGATATAGACGCCCCATCCTTAGCTGAACCGAGGGCCACCATCAATGATGGATACCTCATATTGGTAAGCCTTATGGGTATCTTTACGAGAGCGTTTGATTAGTTCTGCGGTCTTCTGCAGGTACTCTTCAAAAGTTGATTTGATTTTGGTTTTTTCTATAGTGAATAGTTTGCAAGGGCGCAAGGTATAAACCTAATTATGCAAGGTATTCTGCCTGATAATTTCTTGCATATTTGCCGGTTCTGGTGGTAGTTCACCCAAAATGGACTGAATAAATGCCTCTTTGTCAGCATTCAAAGTGGTATTGAAACGCTTCTCAAATGCCAGGGTGGAGACAGGCTTTGCGGACAAGCCTGCACCGCAAACACTACCTGCTTGTGCACCTGGGTAGATCTCAACATGTTCAGGCAACGTCAGAATTTTATTGAACAGGGAGTCATGTAACATTCCCGCCATTTTCTGTTCCTGTCCCCGCAGATCGGGTCTTCCTGCACTGCCTACAAACAAGGTGTGCCCGGTGATTAAAAACCATGGTTCTGAACTGCGGCGGTTGTCACTGACCAGCAGGCAAATACTGTCCATGGTATGCCCGGGTGTGTGCAGAACGGTGGCACTCACATTACCAATGGTCAGCACATCACCATCATGCACAGCTGTGAATGGGAATTGGGGCGTGGAAGATTCATGCAACATGTATTGCCCACCGGATTTTTCTGCCAATTCACATCCGCCCGATACATGATCAGCATGGATATGGGTATCAATCACATAATTGATTTCAACTTCTTTCAATTTCGCCTGTTCCATAAACCAGTCGACATCTTCCTGGTGTACATCCACTGCAATGGCTTTTCCTTTACCACCACATCCGAACAAATAGGCGAGAGAGGAAGCGTCGCCGGGGGGGTGCCTTTGTAATAAGAACATTCTGTTTCTCCTCAATTATTGTCTGGAATAGAGTCATGCTGGACCGGAAAACCCGCTGCCTGCCATTCCGGAAAACCGTCTTCCAATCGTTGTGCTTCATAGCCTCTTTCCCGCAGCAGCTTCACAGCATCATAGGAGTACAGGCAATAGGGACCACGGCAATATGCAACCACCATTTGATTGCTATCCAGCTTTTCAATCCGTTGGGCGACCTGATCAGGTGGGATATTAATGGCATCGGGCAAGTGACCCGCGGCAAACTCCTGTTCGGGCCGGATATCCAATACGGTCACTTCCCCGTTTTGCGTTCTTGCCAATAATTCTTTTGCACTTATTGCTTCAAGTGAATCCCTTTGCGCAAAGTAACTTTGCGTCAGACGATCTACTTCGGCGAGATGAATCCTGGCGGTTTGCCTGAGACTGGAGACCAAAGTAACCACATCATTACCTGTCAAACGATAGAAACGTTTCTTTCCTTCCCGGCGTACAACCACCAGGGCCGCCTGTTTCAATACCTGGAAATGCCGTGAAGTGTTGGCTACTGTCAGGCCAACAAGCTGGCTTAGCTCATCGACGCTACGCTCTGCCTGGGCCAGGTAGTCCAGCATGTCCAGACGCTGCGGAGATGCCAGCGCCTGGGCGATCAGAGCCAAGTGTTCATTGACCTTTTGTCGAAGTACGGACATTGTATATTTCAACATTCAATTGATTGATTGAATGATTGCATAAATGCAGGTATGATGCAAGCCATATTCAGACCAGGGAAATGCCTCATGTCCTCCAGCACCGCTCTCCAGCACGGTATCCGCGCCAATCTTACTCAAATTATTTACCAGTTGTTACAGGTCTTCCTCGTTGGTCTGACCATCGGCATGACACGTACGGTGGTTCCCGGGCTGGCAGAAACCGAATTCGGCCTGGGTGAGCACCAGTTTTTCCTGTTGACTTCATTCGTGGTGGTTTTTGGTGCAGTAAAGTCAATCATGAACCTGTTGGCAGGGCGATTTGCTGATAAATTTGGACGAAAGCGTATTCTGATAGCCGGTTGGTTGGTGGCACTGCCTATTCCGTTTCTTTTGCTGTATGCACCCAATTGGTCCTGGGTGGTATTTGCAACGGCCCTGCTGGGTGTAAACCAGGGTTTGTGCTGGTCGATGACACTTAACAGCAAGCTGGATATGACGCACCTGGAGCCAAAAAGGACTGGTCAATGGAATGAATGAATTTTCAGGTTATGCTGCAGTGGCAATTGCGGGCATAACGACCGCGTGGCTGGTCGGCATTTATGGCGCACGACTCGGTTTATTCATGTTCGGAACGGTCGTTATTTTACTGGGACTGGTGTTAGCCGTATTGCTGGTGCGCGAAACCCGTCCATGGGCATTGGCACATGACTCGCCTGCCGCCAGCCTATCCGGAGATGCGGGCAGCGCCATACCGCATGATGCTTCACTTGGACAATTGTTCCTGTATGCAAGCTGGCAGGATAGTCGCTTACTCGCGCTTAACCAGGCGGGTTTGATCGAAAAGTTTACCGATGCACTGGTTTGGATCATCCTGCCGGTATGGTTCTTATCCCAGGGATTAACACTGGTACAAGGTAGTTCAGTCATCGGTGTATACGCAGTGGTCTGGGGGGCATCACAATTAATTACCGGCCCCGCTTCTGATCACTATGGTCGTAAACCTCTGATTGTGGGTGGTATGTGGTTGTGCGGTATTGGCGTATTGTTATTACCTGTAACTACGGTTGTATGGGTCTGGACAGTTGAAGCAGCGATGATTGGACTCGGTATGGCGATGCTTTATCCAACACTGGGTGCAGCAGTAGCTGATGTAAGCCCGCCCGCGCAAAGAAGTAGCTTGCTTGGTATTTATCGGTTTTGGCGTGATTTAGGT
>PVMK01140718.1_pt1:0-22500 | contig 50447 bp, 38 predicted proteins | sample 1853481 | NCBI WGS metagenome assembly PVMK01 (sample SAMN08533507, study PRJNA380276) | Marine sediment metagenome, whole genome shotgun sequencing project.
TCATAGGCACTTTCTCTGTCAATTTCCTCATTGTACTTACCCGCAATAATTGACAAAGCTAATAATTCTTTAAGTTCACTCTCCGCTAAAATACCCATTCTGCTCATTGGTGCACGTAACATGGTTTTTGCCAAGGGTGTTGGAATTCCTTTTTCGCTTAAAGCGGAAACCAATGCCTGACCTATACCAAGTTCTGTTAGCACCTCATCTGTTTTATAGAATGGCGAGTCCGGATAATTCTCTGCAGCCAATTTAATTGCCTTTCTGTCCTTTGCGGTAAAAGCTCGCAGGGCATGTTGTACTTTCAATCCTAATTGTGACAGAATATCGGATGGTATATCTTTTGGGTTTTGCGTTACAAAATAGATCCCTACTCCTTTCGATCTAATTAATTTAATAATACTTTCAATTTGATCGAGTAGCGGTTTAGATGCATTTTCAAATACCAAATGTGCTTCATCAATAAACAAAACCAATTCCGGGCGATCACTATCTCCTTGTTCCGGAAACGTGCTATAAATTTCGGCCAGCAATTGTAACATAAAAGTTGAAAATAGCTTGGGTCTATCCTGGATATCCGTAAGTCTTAAAATAGAGATCACACCTCTACCATCATCTGCAATTCTGGTAAGATCATTAACATCAAAAGATCGCTCTCCAAAAAACAATTCTCCTCCCTGCTGCTCTAAAGCGACAATTTTTCGTAAAATTGAACCGGTAGATGAAGAGGAAATTCTACCATAATCCTTCTCCAATTCACTTTTACCCTCTTGTGTTGCATATTGAAGTAACTTTTTAAAATCTTTTAAATCTAAAAGAGGCAGATTATTATCATCGCAATATTGAAAAAGAATGGCCATAATACCACTTTGAACTTCTGATAATTCCAAAATCCTCGACAATAAGGTTGGACCAAATTCTGATACTGTGGCACGTAATCTTGTTCCTTTTTGCTCCGAGAGCGTTAATATTTCTACCGGAAAACTTTTGGGAGTGAAAGGCAAACCAATTTGCTCATGTCTTTCATCAATTTTTATATGTCCCGAACTTGGCTTTGCGAGACCACTCAAATCTCCTTTCACGTCCATTAGCAGAACAGGAATTCCATTTTCAGATAAATTTTCTGCAAAAACCTGTAAGGTCTTCGTTTTCCCTGTACCGGTTGCCCCTGCAATTAAACCGTGCCTATTGATTGTTTTTAAAGGTATTTTCACGAAAGTATTGGTTAAGGTTTCGTCCTCAAACATAGCGGCACCAAGGGTAATATAATCCCCTTTGGTACGATACCCTTCATTTATAATTTCAACAAGATCATTTTTGGATGGCATTGCAAATTTTTTATAAAAATAGTTTTTAAAATTTGAATTCAAAAATTTTAGTCGATCATTTGCTTAACTTTGCAATCTTATAAATTACACTTTGGACGATACAACGAAAATTTTAATTAAAAAAGGAGAAATGCTTCCTTTAATGGAAGAATTTTACACTATTCAAGGGGAAGGTTACCATACCGGAACTGCCGCTTACTTTATTCGAATTGGAGGTTGCGATGTAGGATGCCATTGGTGCGATGTAAAAGAAAGTTGGAACGCTGACCTGCACCCTCCAACCAGATCAGACCTAATAATTGAAAATGCAGAGAAATATGCAGAAACAGTGGTCATTACAGGAGGAGAACCATTAATGTGGGATATGGATTATATAACCAAAAATCTTCAAAATAAAAATATTAAAACCCATATAGAAACTTCAGGTGCATATAAATTAACTGGATCATGGAATTGGATCTGTCTGTCCCCAAAAAAAACAAAACTACCACTTAAAGAAATTTATCGATCCGCTAATGAATTAAAAATAATAATTTATAACAAAAATGATTTTCGTTTCGCGGAACAAGAAGCCGCTAAAGTAAGGAATACCTGTATTTTATTTTTACAACCTGAGTGGAGCAACCAAGAAAAAATGACTCCGCAAATTGTTGATTATGTAATGAAAAACCCAAAATGGAAGATCTCATTACAAACACATAAATATTTAAATATTCCTTAATTATCTATTGGAATAGCAATCCTGATAGTATCCCAGGCTAAAATCATATTCACACCTTTGTCTGTCTTTTGAAATGCAATCGAAAATGCTTCCAATGATCTTTTATCATGACTTACGGGAACCTTTAAACGAACAACATCGTTTGCCTCATTGTAAGAGTACGCTCCCCAAACATTGACGTCAGAATTTAATATAATCGTCCACTCTTTTTCTCCGGGAATTGTAGCCAAACTATAGGTCCCTGCACTTACTGTAGTTTCTCCCAATTTAACATCATTAAAAAATATAATTTCAGTACCTTCATTAGCTCCTGTCCGCCAAATTTTATCATTTGAAATTAATTTATTTAAAGATCTTCCCTTAAGTTGAGGTCTGCTATAGATAACTTTTACTCGGGTATTTGAATCATCATGAATACTTGGGTAGGATGCAATGTCCATTGGACTTTTATCTAATCCTTCAAATTTCTGAGCATTGATATTCGTGGTTAAAAGCATCATAAATACAATAGCAGTAGCTGTAATTAAAATTGATTTCTTCATATTTGATATATTAATTTAGACATCAAAAATAAAGCATTTTTACTAAAGGTTGAATTGGTTAGCAAAATTTACTTATTTTAAGTAAAATATTACACTTTTAATGTATAATTCATTTTTTTGTTATAATTTATAAGTATTTATTAACTTTATGTTTTAATATAACAATCATATTCTCATATTTGCATCATATTTAAAACAAAAAAAGATCATGTGTGGAATTGTATGTGCTTTTGATTTAAAAGATAAATCAGAAGTTTTAAGACCCCAATTATTACAAATGTCGAAAAAAGTTCGACACAGAGGGCCGGATTGGAGTGGAATATATAGTGATAACAAAGCAATATTAGCTCACGAAAGATTATCAATTGTTGATCCGGTATCTGGCAAACAACCTCTTTTTAGCGAAGATAAAAAATTAGTTTTGGCTGCAAATGGCGAAATCTACAACCATAGAGAATTACGTAAACAATTTGAAGGAAGTTACAATTTTCAAACAGAATCAGATTGTGAGATTATCTTAGCGCTTTACAAGAACAAGGGGACTGGTTTTATTGATGAGATGAATGGAATATTTGGTTTTGCACTTTATGACGCTGATAAAGATGAATATTTTATTGCACGCGACCATATGGGAATAATTCCGCTTTATATAGGATGGGATAAAAATGGAACCTTTTATGTAGCTTCAGAACTCAAAGCTTTGGAAGGAGTTTGTACCAAAATTGAGTTATTTCCTCCAGGGCATTATTTATCAAGCAAGGATGGAAAATATGTAAAATGGTACAATAGAGAATGGACTGATTTTGAAGCTGTAAAAGAAAACCAAACAAGTATAGACGAATTACACGATGCCTTAGAGGCTGCTGTGCACCGTCAACTAATGTCAGATGTTCCTTATGGAGTGCTACTTTCGGGAGGATTAGACTCATCTGTAACTTCTGCAATTGCGAAAAAATACGCTGAAAAGAGGATTGAATCTGATGATACACAGGATGCATGGTGGCCACAGCTACACTCATTTTCTGTAGGTCTAAAAGGTTCTCCGGATCTTGCTGCAGCACAATTAGTAGCAGATCATATTGGTACCGTACACCATGAGATAGAATTCACTATACAAGAAGGTTTAGATGCAATTAAGGATGTAATTTACAATTTAGAAACTTATGACATTACCACTATCAGAGCTTCAACACCAATGTATTTGATGGCTCGGGTCATTAAATCCATGGGGGTTAAGATGGTTCTATCCGGAGAGGGTGCTGATGAACTCTTTGGTGGGTACTTATATTTTCACAAAGCTCCGAATGCAAAAGAGTTTCATGAAGAAACTGTACGAAAATTAGACAAATTACATATGTACGACTGCTTGCGTGCCAATAAATCACTTGCCGCATGGGGCATAGAAGGCCGTGTTCCTTTCTTGGATAAAGAATTTATGGATGTTGCCATGCGTATCAATCCGGAAGATAAAATGATCAACGGGGAAAGAATGGAAAAATGGGTAATCCGTAAAGCATTTGAAAGTTATTTACCGGAAAGTATAACCTGGAGACAAAAAGAGCAATTCTCTGATGGTGTTGGATATAGCTGGATCGATACTTTGAAAGAAATAGTAGAAAGTGAAGTTACCGACGCACAGTTGGAAAATGCGAAATACAAATTTCCAATACAAACACCAACCTCCAAGGAAGAATTTTATTATCGTTCAATTTTTGCGGAACATTTTCCTTCAGATACAGCGGCGCTTTGCGTTCCACAAGAGCCATCCGTTGCCTGTAGTACAAAAATTGCGCTTGAGTGGGATGAAGCATTTAAGAACATGAATGACCCATCAGGAAGAGCAGTAGCAAATGTTCATGATGACGCATATGTTTAAAATAAATCGAACTACATTTAAATCCTCATTGTTTTGAAGCGTTGAGGATTTTTTATACACCTTAAATCGTATATTAGTCGCCCAAAAAAAATCATTTAGTAGATTAAATATATGCGATTTTACATCTTGTTAATTATTGTTTTATTTGGAAAACAAATTGCCGCTCAAACTTTAGAAGGAGTTGTTTTAGATTATTACACGAAACAACCCATAAAAGAGGTGAATGTAATTTCAAATGACAATTTAAAAGGATGTTATACCGATGATCATGGTCGCTTTGAAATTGAGGTGAATTCGAATACAATATTGTCCATTTCACATATAGGGTATCTTAAAAACGAGATAGAAATTAACACTATTGAGAATAGCATAAAGGTCTATTTATACCCTGCCCCTATCCAATTAAATGATGTACAAATAAAGATCACCAAAAATAATTTATTGAACATTTCTCAATCTGCTTCCATTAGCACTCTATCGGAGAAACAAATTGAAGAAAATGTATCCAGATCAATGGCAGAAGCGATGATAGGAACTGAAGGTGTTTGGATGCAAAAAACAAATCATGGCGGAGGCTCTCCTTTTATCAGAGGGTTAACCGGCAACTATGTCTTACTGCTTGTGGATGGAATTCGAATGAATAATAGCACCTTTCGGTTCGGGCCCAATCAATATTTTAATACAATTTCTCCATTTTCGGTAAGTTCTATTGAAGTACTTCGAGGAGCCGGTTCAGTACTGTACGGATCTGATGCCATAGGAGGAACCATTAACATCAACACCAAAAACCCTTCCCTCAGTGGAGATAAAAGGATATTTGGAACTGCTACAGGTCAGATTATGAGTCATCAAATGGAATACACAGGTGTATTGGAGCTTGGGGGTAATCACAAAAATTTTGCTTTTATTACTAATGGAAGTATTCGAATTTTTGGAGATAATTATGCCGGTAAAGGTATCGGCTATCAGAGACCGTCAGGTTATTCAGAAAAGGATTTCTTATTTAAAGGACTATGGAAATTTGAGGATAATAGTAAGCTAATTTTTAATTACCAATGGTTGAGGCAGGATGATGTTCCCCGGTATGACCAGGTTGTTCAGAAAGATTATGAATACTATAATTTTACCTTACAGCAAAGACAACTTGCATTTCTCAGATATGATAAGAATTGGGAAAATTCCTCCGTTAGAGAACTCCAGGTCACGGCTTCCTATCAGGAATCCAATGAAGAAAGAGACACAAAAAAAAATGACGTGAACACCCAAAAAAATGAAAGAGATGATGTTTCTACGCTGGGCCTCACTTCCCAAATGGATGCAATTCTCTTTAAACGTGTTGAAATGGTTGCGGGAATAGATTCATATTTTGACAAGGTCCACAGTGCCAGAAGTATAACAGACACCGAAACCGGTGAAATTATCATTTCCGCCAGAGGCTTATATCCGGATGGTTCCAGTGCTATTAGTACAGCAGTTTATAATACTTATCTATATGATTCCGATCGATGGAATTTTCAATTGGGATGGAGGTATAATTATACCTTAAATAAGATAGAAGATCAAATTTTAGGTCCTGTAAATCAATCCAGTTCTTCTTTGATCGGAAAAGCCAGTATTAACTACCAGATAAATAACCATCATATTTATACTACAGTCAACACTGGATTTAGAGCTCCTAACATCAACGATTTAAGCTCTTTAGGAGATTTTGATTATGGCGTAGAAATCCCGACAAACGACTTAAATCCTGAAACATCAACTAATTTTGAAATCGGTTACAAGATCGCCAAAAGAACTTTTAGTTTTAATGTTGCCTATTATTATTTATATATTCAAGACCTTATTGACAGGGTTCGTGTGGATCCTGATGAGGATATTTATAAAAAGGCGAATGTAGGGGAAGCTTTTGTTACAGGATTTGAATTAGGCTTTCAATCTCAATTATCTACTTACTTATCCATAAATGGTAGTATGACCTACACTTACGGGGAAAATATTACTAAAGATGAACCATTTAGAAGAATACCTCCATTATTTGGCGACCTCTCCATTCGTTATGAACGTAAGAACTATTTCATTATCCTACAGAATCTTGCGGCAAATAAACAAGATAGATTGTCCGGTGGAGATATTGACGATCACAGGATTCCAGAAGGCGGAACATCGGGATGGTATGTTGCTAATATTAAAGGCGGAATGGCATGGAAAAGGTTTAGTTTCCAACTTGCTTTTAATAATTTATTCAACCAGGCTTATCGTATGCATGGCTCCGGTGTTGACGGTCAGGGACGACATTTGGCAGCCTCGCTGAACTATCATTTTAACTAAATTTTCAATTTTTATAGTTCTTTAATAAAAATATATTATGCTTTTTTATGGCAGTTTGAATAATTTTGAGAGAATATTTATATTTTCCTCCAAAGTTAACTTTTGAGCATCGGACATGTACATTCTGTCCAGTCGATCTTGATATGATGAGGTTATTTTGTGGCGTACCATCTTGAGTGTGGAATTGATCATTTGATTGGCTTCAGAGAACTCCTCCTCAATAATTTGAAAATTAGAAGGAATCCATTTTTTGGGAAATTTCCCCCTGTATTCTGCTTGATCTTCAAACAGCAACAATTCTGATTTTACTTTTTTTAATATTTCTTCATAAGAAATCACGGTATTGCTTCTTATCCAATCCGATAAATTTCTATGGTTTAAAGTCAATAGTGCCGTAGTGAACTTTTTATGGTCATTGAAGATCATCACTTGTTGAATTATAGACGAACAATTGACTATTGCTTCCTCTATTTCTTCCGGAGAATATTTTTCACCGTCTTCAGATATTAAAAGTGCCTTTTCTCTTCCAACAACAACTAAAAAATCATCTTTGTCAAAAAAACCAAGATCGCCCGTGAACAGCCATCCGTTTTTTAAGGTTTCCTTTGTTGCTTTTTCATTTTTATAATAGCCTTTCATTACATTATCCCCCTGTATCACTATTTCTCCTTTCTCACCTTTTTGAAGTTCCAAACCATTCTCATCACAGATCTTGCAAATCATATTACCCAATACCTTACCCGATGTTCCCATTTTATACTCGAACGGTGTATTTGTCGAAACAATTGGAGCAGCCTCAGTAAGGCCATATCCTTGGTATACAGGAACCCCAATAGCCTTATAAAACTGTTGTTGTTTTATATCTAATAAGGCACCACCACCGACAAGAAATTCAATATTAGATCCAAAAATCAAACGAAGTTTTTTAAAAATCAAGATTTTGGCAATCCCGAAATTTAAGAGCGTTTTTAATTGGATAAGGCTCCCTGGTTTTTTATATCCATCTCCATTTCTTAAAATAGCAGCATGTAGACCTCTATTGAAAATCCCTTCAATAAAAGATCCTTTAGCTCTTATGCCTTCTTTAAATTTATTGATAAAATTGCCGGTCAAAGCAGGTACAGTCAAAAGAAAATTAGGGTTTGCTTCAACTAAATTAATTGGAATATTTTTTAAGGCGTTCATGCCTCCTCCCCGAGCATCAACAAAATGAATAGAAATTCCCTTTACCAGAGAAGTATAAATTCCAACAGTATGTGCAAAAGAATGATCTGTTGGCAAGATTATGAGTGTTGATATTAACTCCTTAATCTGAAAAGTATTGACCGCCTCATGACTGTTAGAGAAATAATTTAAATGGGTAAGCATAATACCTTTAGGATTTCCTGTAGTACCGGAAGTATATGAAATGGTCACAACATCCTCTTCCTTAATATTAGTCTCAATTTGATCAATTTTAAGACGGTTTTCTTCCAACTTTTCTTGCCCCAACTGGTATAGGTCATCAATAAAAAGCAGTTTTTTTTCATCAAAATTAAAAGTCTCACATTGCTTGCTGATTTTTTCTGTTGGAATGTCTAAAACAACTAATTTCAGATTTTTATTTTCATATTTATCCCATTGAGAAATGACTTTTTCTAAAGTATTTTCAGAAACAATAAAAAGCTTCGCATCGGAGTGGTTAATCCTAAATAAAATTTCTTCGGGTAAGAGCTTTATAGAGAGGGGAACTGAAATACCTCCGGTATAGAGCGTAGCAAACTCAGTAATAATCCAATCTGTCTTGGCTTCAGATAATATGGCTACCTTATCTTCATATGCAATACCTAGATCTAGAAATGCGGATGCTATTAGATGTGCTTTAAGTTTTGCCTCTTTAAATGTCGTTCTGATCCAACCATCGTCACCCTTTTGACTCAAATAACTATGCTTAGCGTATTTTTCAGACGCCTTATTAAGCATTTCAAAAATGGTTCTTTTAGTCATACTTCAAATATAATAATTTAGGCAAATCTCTTTATTTTCTCTTTTGCTTTTTTGTATACCAGATCAAAAGTCTCTTGCACATTCAAATTATCGCTGTTAATTTCAATAGCATCATTTGCCTTTATAAGAGGCGAATCCTTCCGTGTAGTATCTAAGTGATCTCTTGAATTAACATTTTCTAGCACAGAGTCAAAGGTAACTTTATCTCCTTTTGCGATCATTTCATCAAACCTTCTTCTCGCTCTAATATCTGCGCTGGCTGTCATAAATATTTTTAACTCTGCCTTAGGGAAAACAACAGTACCAATATCTCTACCATCCATTACAATACCTCTATTTTGTCCCATTCTATGTTGTTCTACAACCATCTTCTTCCGAACAGCTGAAATAGCCGCTATTTTACTTACTTTATTTGAAACATCAATCCGCCTTATTTCATTTTCTACATTTCTTCCATTCATATATATCTCAGAAAAACCCAAATTCGAATTAAAAATGAACTTAATATCCATTTCTTCTAAACTTTCAACCAAAGATGCTTCGTCAATTATATCGTCATCTATAAGATTATTTTCCATTGCATAAAGGGCTACTACCCTGTACATTGCGCCAGTATCCACATAGACATAGCCAAGCTTATTAGCCAGTTTTTTTGCCAGAGTACTCTTCCCTGTAGATGAATAACCATCGATTGCAATAATAATTCTTTTTGAATCTATCATATTAAAAACCCTTTCTCGTTAAATCCATACGTAATGTAAATGTACTTGAATTTCCTGCAGGATGATATGGTGTATAGGCATAATCCAATTTAAATCTACCCATTTTCAATCCAAACCCAGCGGTTATTCCGGCGAATGTTCTACTTTCTGTCAGGCTTAATTCTGCCGCCCTTCTAAAATTATACCCAAGTCGGATGTTAAATCCCTTATCGGGGAAAAACTCCGCTCCAATCACCAAATGTCGAATGGCATTTGTAAAAAAATTAATATTTTCATCCTGTGTATTTCCATCTAAATCTGTTTGACCATTTGATGGATTGGGTTCTGATATATTCCATTTCTGAAGATTATTTATAGTGAAATGCCATTGTAGAGGAACATCCGTAAGTTTATAGGAAGCCCCAACAGCTATTTCCAAAGGTAAACTTTCTCTTTTTTCATCATAAGGAGATATTTGATATCCCATATTTCTAATCACCCCGGTAAATGAATAAGGCCTATAATCTGAAAAATAATAGATCCCAAAATCAAAGGCTACTCCTTGTGAAGTATAATTTTCAATTTTTGAACTAAGTATTTTTGCATTTGCTCCCACATAAACATCGGACTTCGGAATATTATAGGCATAACCCACTGAAAAGGCCAGATCACGAGCGTTGAATTCGCCTGTTTCATTTCCAAATTCGTCGGCTCCGATAAACTCTCCGTAATTAATATAATTAATACCTACGTGAATGGTACCTATTCTTCTATTTATCAGGTGTGCAAAAGTGGCACTCCCTATGTTAACTCCTGCCAAATAATTAACATAATTTAGCCCAAGCTGATTGTCCATAAACCTACTAATAGTTGCCGGATTCCATAGCGGTTGGTTTACGTCATCCTGCAAAGTAATTACCTCGCCTCCTAATGCCGCCTGATGCGCAGATGTTGGAATGTTTAAAAAGTTAAAAACCCTTTCTCCTCCAACCTGCGAATATCCAAGGAAAGAAATAAAAAATATAAGTCGAATAACAATTTTCATAAACAGCTGTAAACTTAATGAATTTATGTCATTTAGCTAAGTCAAATAAACACAGTGGGGACAATTTTTATTGCTGTTTATCATATGTTGTCAATCGAACATTTAATCTTTGAATAAGCTCTTATCCAAGCCAGGGATCAAACGTAAAGCATTTTTATAATACACCTTTTTTAAGATAGGTTCCGGCAAATTCAAACCGTACATTGCCCAAAACGCATGATATTTTTTATGATAAGGGAAATATTCGTCATCTGTTTCTAAAACTCGAAAATATGTTGGAAACTCTTTTGGCTTCCAACTATCCTTACCAAATAAGATACGATCCTGATATTTTTCAAAGAACTTGTTGGCAAACTTGGGTTGTCGCCCGAGTTCTGCAATTATAGCCCCAATTTCGACATTCATATTTGGTATCTCGTCTAAAAGATTTCCTAACTTTCCCAGATCATTTGCATACCAACCCATGTGAGCATTGATAAAAATTGTATTTGGATTGTTTTTAAACATATTGTGTTGTTCCTTAATTATCTGTTCCCATGGAGCCGGATCGTTCGCATCTCTTTTTCTTCTGGGATGCGTTTTTAATTCTAACCATCGTTCGTTATCAGCATCGTAGTCATCCCAAAAAGACTTAGGATCAGCTGAATGGATAAGTACCGGAATACCAAGGGTCGCACATTTCTCCCAGATCGGATTTAATCTAACATCATCAATTGCAACCCTATCTCCATTTGTGTCTTTGTTTCTCATACCCAGACTTTTATACACTTTTAAACCTCTGGCACCATTCTTAACGTCTTGTTCCAATTGATTCGCGGCATTTGTTGCCCAGTCTTTCTTACCAACACCATCAAAATCCACATTGGCGAAAACCACGAACCTATTTGGGAAATTATCCTTTATGTTTGCTACAGATTTTTGCAATTTCTTACCTGATCTACCACTTAAATTGACCATGATCATCATATTCAAGGTATCCATAGCTTCAATTACCGGAGCTAGATCTTGCTCCGACATATTATATTGATGACCGTGAACATCTATAAAAGGAAACTTAGCTTTTTTTATAATATGTTTTGGAACTACCAGAGTTGGCGTTGGGTTGTACTCTTCAAATGTCAAGTCGTCTTGGGCTCGTATACATCCCGACAGTAAAATCGTGAGGATATAGAAAGTAATTAGTTTTAAGTTCATCAAATATGTGTTTGTAATTTCCTCAAAAATAGTGAACTGCCGAGAATAATGAATTATTTGCTTTTAAAAATTTTATAATTACCAAAGTACGGCATAAGATAAGTGAGTGGCAAATTGAAGGACGCCCCTAAAATTACCCATAAATATGTACTTTAGTGTTTATAAAATTAGTTAATTAACAGATCCAAGTAAATACATGATAATGAAAAATTCAAAGTTCCTTCTATTACTTATACCCTTTTTGTTGATCGGGCACACGTTGTTCAGCCAAGGTCTTGACTCAAATCAAATAGACTCAATAGTGCAAAAATCAATGACAATGATGCCACAGGCTGGTTTAGCTATCGTAGTAGTAAAAGATGGAGAGGTGTTGCATTCAAAAGGTTATGGTGTAACTTCTGTCGATAGTGGAGAAAAAGTGGATCAAAATACCCTTTTCGCAATTGCTTCCAACAGTAAGGCTTTTACCACTACTGCCTTGGCAATGCTTGTTGATGAAGGAAAACTGACCTGGAATGATAAAGTTGTAGATTATATACCGGAATTTAAAATGTACGACCCTTACGTTACAGCTAACTTTAATATTCAGGATCTACTAACACATCGAAGCGGAATGGGGCTTGGAGCAGGTGATTTAATGTTCTTTCCGGATGGTTCTGATTTCACTGTACCAGATGTTTTAAAAAGCTTTCAATATCAAAAACCTGTTTCTGCCTTTCGTACAAAATACGACTATGACAATCTGTTATATGTAGTTGCCGGAGAATTAGTTTCCAGAGTTAGCGGAATGAGCTGGGCGAAATTTGTAGAAAACAATATTATGAAGCCAATTGGAATGAAACGATCTGTAGGAGTTTATCAAAGGTTAGAGGATAAAAACAACGTTGCATATCCTCATTCTACGGAAAAAGGTAAACTGATAAAATTGGAACCTTATTTAAAAAATGACGAGACATTGGGAGCAGCAGGAGGAATTTATTCCAGTGTTAGTGATTTGAGCAACTGGCTTTTTCTTCACTTGAATAATGGCAAATATGGAAAGGATCTGAAGGAGCAGTTAATTTCTGAACAAAATCATGCAGAACTATGGAGACCCCACACGAATATTGATTTCAGTGTGGTACCAGACCCTCCTTATCGATCACATTTTAGAGCATATGGCCTTGGTTGGTTTCTTCAGGATCGAGCAGGGTATGTTGTAGTTGAGCATACAGGAGGACTACCCGGAATGCTGTCAAGAACAGTACTAATTCCGGAGCTCAATGTTGGCGTGGTTGTATTGACCAATACAGATCCGGGAGGATATAGCTATTGGACAATAGCCATGGAAATTGTTGATGCCTATCTGGGAGTCGAAAGAAAGGACTGGATCTCATGGGCAGAAAAGAGAATTCAGGATATGGAAAAAGAAGGGGATTCCGTAACAACGGCTGTTTGGAATGTCGTATCTCAGGCAAAATCCGATAGTATGGATTTCAATCACTATGTTGGTACTTATCGCGACAAATGGTTTGGAGAGATCAAGATCTGGTTGCAAGATAGTAAATTATGGTTCAGATCATTACGGTCACCCAAACTAACCGGTGAAATGTTTTTTTATAAAGGAAATACTTTCGCTATAAAGTGGAACTATACAGATATGCCGTGTGATGCCTTTGCTATGTTTGGTTTGGATGAAAATGGAAAAGCTATTAACATAAAAATGAAGGGAATCTCTCCAAATATAGATTTTAGTTTTGATTTTCAGGACCTGGATTTAAAACGAGTGGATGAATAAAAAGCACCAACAGTCGCAGTAGTAAACCGAAGGATTTTTGAACTATTAGACGCTAAATATTTTATGATTAAGGTTGTACTCAAGTACTTCGATGAGGATTCATTACCTTTGTCTTCTGATATGGACGGTGAAGACATATTTTAATAAAAGGATAGAAATTTTTTCATTTTCTGTTAGACAGCTAACATTTCTTTGGTAATAGAACAAATAATTTTGGATTAATTATTAATTTAAAACTATTATCATGAAAAAATTATTGTTATTTATTTTGGTCCCCACAGTGTTTATGATGAATACAAGTTGTTCGGATAATGAATCCTATGATTCAGAATTTGCACAAAAAAGTAGCGAATCACTCATCGAACAGATATCAAAAATTACGGTATCAAAAGGGCAAAGGCCACAACCCCCAATATGGGCAGATTGTATTTTATACTCAGGTATTGTTGTCCCCGCAACCTTTTCACCTAGGAGTGATTCTTTTGACGAATTGTATCTTATGCCAAAAGAAATGGGAGAATATCCTTTTAAAGATGGTGTGCCACTAATTTCAGATTCAAAACCAGGAGATAGAGATTATAATGGTGGCCGTTGGCATTTAAATGTTTTAAAATCAGATGTTGATCCTGCTAAATATAACATGGCTTGTAAGGAGGAAGATCTTGATCCTAATGATTTTATGCGTACTGAAATGTATTTTGAATGTCCACTTAGACCTAGAAAAAACTAATCATTCCTTAAATCTCATTCAAATTTATAGAGTGTGGATCAAAACCCAACTTATTAAAATAAGATGGGTTTTTTCTTTTGATACGATCACTTAACGATATCATTTATATTGTTTTCTTAGAAGGAGATTCTATACCTCGGTTGAGTGAAATTTATTTACCCCATGGCATGGAGAATTGTTTTTACTACCTTTATCAACCATACCCACCCGGTAAGGTTATGATGAAAGGAAATATTTTTCGAAAGATTAGAATCAATTGTTAAATTATGCATGATGAATAAAATAAATCACAGTAGATACTAATTATACTGATTGAAGTAAATACAATGACTACAATTAAAGAAATAGCGAAAATGATAGATCATTCGATCCTTCATCCAACATTTACCGATTCTGATCTAATCAAAAATTGTGAAATTGCTAGGAAAAACGACGTGGCAACTGTTTGTGTGAAGCCTTATCATACTAAAAAGGCAAAAGAACTCCTGAAAGGATGTGATGTTGGAATTTGCGCTGTAATCGGATTCCCACATGGCAATAGCACAATTGAACTAAAGAAAATGGAAGCAAAACAGGTTATTCGAGACGGCGCCGATGAGGTAGATATGGTGATTAATATTGGAAAAGTTTTGCAGCAGGATTGGAAATATATCAATACAGAATTAGCAGAAATAAATTCAATTTGTCGTGAAAATGACGTGATTTTAAAAGTGATCTTTGAAACCGATTTTGTTACTGACGATAGTATCAAAATAAAGCTGTGCCAATTATGTAATGACAACAGTGTTGCATTTGTAAAAACTTCTACAGGATACGGATTTGTAAAAAATGAATACGGTCATTATAATTATGTTGGCGCAACAGAACATGATTTGGCATTAATGAGAAGATCTTGCAACCCAAATGTTCAGATTAAGGCAGCAGGAGGAATACGAACTTTAGATCAAATTTTAAAAGTTAAAGAAATTGGAGTAAGCAGAGTAGGCGCGACTGCAACTGAGTCAATAATGAAGGAAGCAAAAAAAAGATTTAAACCGAGTAATTAAAATATTTAACCTTGCAAAGGTAAGGCGTTTAAACCCTTAAATTTAAAGGTTTTAACAGTGTGTTTCTGATTAGTGTTAAATAACCCGAATAAAGAAATGAAATACGCCATACATAGACAGTTCTGTTCTAATTATTATCCGTATCCAAATCCTTTGTATAAGCAATCTCTCTACTTACTATTCGCATTTCACCATAAGTAAATTTATCATCAATTTTGCTTTTAAGTTCTGACAAACTCTCAAATTTTAACTCTTCCATTATTTTTTTAAGTTCCAGGTACTTTTCTTTAGAAATTAGATCCGTGATTTCTAATTCTCCTGATGCGATGAAATTAGCGAGATGACTTTCTATGGTGCTATTTACAAGATCTCTCTTAGCAGCAATTTCAGGAATTGATAATCCGTCTTTAAATAGTTCATAGGATACTTGCCTGGTATCTCCTTTTTTAGATTTTCTCTCTTCCTGAATATCTTCCTTTTGTGCAATTCCGTTGTCATTGCAATATGCCTTTATTATTTTAAGGATTTCATCCCCATATTTTTGCACTCTAATTTTTCCCATTCCATTAATCTTGCGCAATTGTTTTGTCGTCACAGGAAGTTCTTCACACATTTCGTATAATGATTTTTGCGTAAAAATCTGATATCTTTCCACATCATGTTCATCTGCAAAAACACTTCGCAATTCACTTAATTCCGTAAATAATCTTGGATTTGTTCCTGTGGCGGGATATTCTTTTTTTATACGAGGCTTATTGTTTTTTTGAAAGATAGCCTTTGCGCGCAATTCTAAATATTTTGTTATTGTAAATCCGTCCTTTAGACCATTGAGGCAATATTGTTTGTTCAACAATAATTCGTCAAGTATTTTCAACTGTTTCCGCATGTCTTTATCTACCGATTTATTGTCTGTGGAATAGGTCAACCCCTGTAAAGGGATTTTAATTTTTTCTTCTGTATGTTTTATAAAATAATTTATACCTTTTTCTATTCGTCCCTGAACAATAAGATCTTTTTCCGGTTCAGGTATTTCCGCACTTAATTCATTTAATTGTTTACCGAAACCGTCACTAATTTGTAATAGTTTTATAATCCCTTCATCTTTTAGAATTGTTAAAGGTTCTATTATTCTTCCTTCTAAACTACTTCTATTTTTGTAATAAATGTCTATCAAACGCTTTACAGGATACAAAAAAATATAATAATTAAATAATTCCTTAATAAGATTTAGTTGGTATATTTTTAGAGATTCCTTCAATATCTCAGTAGTAGGCAAATTCTCTTCTATATTTTTAGTGAAGCTTAACACTCTGCCATCATTTATGATACTCTTCTCGTTAATCTTACTTTTCAATACAATGCCCTCGAGCGTTCTGCATCTACTTAATGCTACATAGGTTTGTCCGTGTGCAAAAGACGCTTCCGCATCAATAATCGCTTTATCAAATGTAAGCCCTTGGCTTTTATGAATTGTAATCGCCCATGCCAGTCGCAGCGGAATTTGAGCAAATGAGCCTGTCCAATTTTCTGATATTTCTTTGGTCCTTTGATCGATGGAATAAGTCACATTCTCCCATATTTCTGGTGTACACACAATCTCGAATTCATCACCCGGACATTGAACCTTTACTTCTTCTCTATTTAAATGAATTATTTTTCCTATTTTTCCATTAAAATATCTTTTTTCAGAAGAGCTGTCATTTTTAATAAACATCACTTGAGCACCTATTTTTAGTTCTAACTCTCCATGGGTAGGATAAGAATATTCCGGAAATTTACCCTCAACTTCCGCGGTATAAAAAAAACTTTTACTTTTTATTTTTTTTAACTCAAACCGATTCATATCATTAGCTCTATTATTATGAGTTGTTAATGTAATATATCCCTCTTCATTGGAAGGAACAAAATCCGGCATATATCTTTTATTCAATTCATTTGCAGATCTTTGTGTGAGTTTATTATTTCTGATTTGGTTTAGAATTTTAATAAATTTTTCGTTGTCTTGTCTATAAATATGTTTTAATTCTATTCCAATAGCATGGCATTGTTGAAAGGCTTTGCTGCTAAAAAAATAAGGTGTCTTATAATAAGCCTTTAAAAGCTCCCACTCATTGTTTTTAACCACGGGTGAAAGTTGTTGTAAGTCGCCAATCATTAAAACCTGAACCCCGCCAAAAACTTTAGCTCTGTCCTTATAACGTCTTAAAACCAGGTCGATACCATCAAGCAGGTCCGCGCGCACCATGCTTATTTCATCAATTATTAAAAGGTCTAATGATCTGATAATATCTATTTTGGTCCTATTGAATTTCCTGTTAAAAGTAGTTCCTCTATTTTGTATTGACGTTTCATCAGGTAAAATTGGCCCGAACGGCATTTGAAAAAAAGAATGTATCGTCACACCTTTGGCATTAATTGCGGCAACTCCGGTTGGAGCCACCACGACCAATCTTTTTAATGAATTGGCTTTTACACTGTGCAAAAAAGTAGTTTTGCCTGTTCCAGCTCTTCCTGTTAAAAAGATTGATCTGTCTGTTTTTTTAACAAAATCTGACGCTAATTCAAGCTCTGGATTTATCAGCATCTTAATTGATTATTAGTTGACATTCGTTCCATTTTAACGAAGATAATGAATATAATAGGAGAATCCGGGATGATTTTATTCTTCGTGATAAGGCTGATACAAAATACAGACAATAGCCAAGGAATGAAAATTCCAAAGCTCTATTTTCTAAATTGAATTTATTCATAAACCAAAAACTTTCAGATCTATGATTAATGTGGTACACAGTTAACATAAACTTATTAAAATTTGTAATAATAAATATTGAACAAACCTAAATGTCGCAGGCCGGGAATATGGATTTCTAGTTCAGAAGTTTTTACGCTTCAGGTCCCTGAAATGGATTGAAAATAAAAAATATGGGGAAATAAAATCTGTGGAATCAGCGTGAAAAAGCAAGAGAAAAAATTGACAAAAACGGGTCAACACTCATCAGGGAAGGGCATTCCTTAATTAATTGTTCGCTTTGACATGATCTAATAAAGAAATAGAAGCACCAAAATTATTTCACTTCAAATAACACAAAAATAATTAATTATTATAGACCAATCTGATACAGAATTTTTGTTCCAGAAATTATTACAGTTGATTAAGGTCTTATAGGAAAATCCTTCTCTTCTTTCCAATCAATTAATTTAGAACGGTAGAATTTTACATTCATTCGATTTAAAAAAGAAGCCTGATTGGCTAAACGAATCTTATAGCTTTCCCAATTTCGATTTTCTTCTGTGCTCCAACCCAATTCAGTATATCCTATAACTCGTGGAAATGCAAGGTATTCCAGTTCATCCATGTTGGAAATAGTCTCAGACCAGATAGGTGCTTCAATACCTAAAATATCCTTTTTGGAAATTCCCTCTACATAGTTATCCGGATTCCAAATATAAGCACTATCAACAGGAATATAGGCGGCCCAATGTAAACCAAATTTTGAAAGCGTATCATACTTCATATCAAGATACGCCTTTGTGGCCGGTGAAAGAATTACTTTTGATTTATTTTTAACGGCTGCCAAAGCATTTTTTTCTTCCGCCCAAAATTGAGCGATTGCATTTGAATCCACATCCGCTATCATGATTTCATCCCAACCAATCATTTGCTTATCATACTTATGAACAATTTTTTCTATTTTATTTATAAAATGAATATAATCCCGTTTTTTGGTTACGTGACTTTCATCACCACCAATATGAAAATAAGGACCAGGTGTGATGGCCGATATTTCCCTAATTACATCATCAATAAAAGAATATACAGTATCTTTTTTCGTATCAAGAGTACTAAAACCAACTTCGGTACCGGTATAAAATTTAGGCGTTTTTCCATTTCCGTTTAAAATTGGATACGAAACAGAAGCCGCATTAGTATGTCCGGGCATATCTATTTCCGGTATAATAGTGATATATCTCTTTGCTGCATAATCTACAATTTCTTTATAATCTTCTTGTGTATAGAATCCTCCTTTAGCACCTCCTACTTCCGTACTTCCTCCTACTGCCGTAAGTTTTGGCCAAGACTTAATTTCAATTCTCCATCCTTGATCATCCGACAGGTGTAGGTGCAATCTATTAATTTTATAATAAGTCAATACTTCCATATATTTTTTAACATCATCCACACTAAAAAAGTGTCGTGCAACATCTATCATTACACCGCGATAGTCAAAATTTGGTTTATCTATAATTTTACCGGTAGGTATTAACCACATTTTTTGTTCTGCAAGTGTGTCATTACTAATTTCTGGTATGATCTGCCGTAATGTTTGCACACCTCTGAATGCTCCTTCCGCTGTCGTGGAGCTTATCTTTACCGAATCATTGCTAATAATTAATTGATAAGCTTCGCTGTTAGTTAAGTTATCACTCTCAATTCGATTGATATAGATAACCTTTCCGTTATTTTCAGGTCCATTTATATTTAGCGGTATGTTTATATGTATTTTAGCTTTAATTTTTTTAGAGAGAAAATGGCCCACATCAACAAAATTTGAATCGTTTTCTGAAGTTTGAATAACGGAGTTTTTATCCAATGCGAAGGCACTGTTTGTGGCGCTTACTTTTAGGGGATATGGAATTAAATTCTCTTTGGTCAAATCGGTATTTGGAAAAATAATTTCTTTCTTTGGAACTTGGCATGCGACTAACAAAATTAAACCTAGAAATGAAACAGCCGTTTTTTTGATGATTGATTTTAACATATTATGTAGATTGGTTTTAATATATATTTTTAACTGACTTAGAAAAGATAAAGGTCATCTGTTATCTTTTATAAAACTTGGGGAATTTATTAATAATTGTTCATTTAATCAATATGTACTATCTAAAAATACAAGGACAACGACTTATTAATGGTTAACTGTAGTTACAAGTGTACCGAAGTAATTACAGCAATAGGGATTAATCACGCCAGCGGCGATGCTCACTTACTGAGTTTATTCCATAAAAAAAGCGTTCATCTTTACGATAAACGCTTTAAAAGAAAGGCAACGACTTACTCTCCCACCCAGGGGCAGTACCATCAGCGCTGATAGGTTTAACTTCTCTGTTCGGGATGGGAAGAGGTGAGACCTATCGCTATAATCACCTTAAGCTGTTAATTGAAAAATCAAATAATTCAATAATTTAATAATTATTGATTTTTTTAATCCTTTAATCTTTCAATTCAGTAAAAGTTGACATACTGAAAATATAATAATATTGTAAAATAATCTAATTTTAAAAAAAGTTCCCATCCCTGCCCGAAGACAGGGACGACTTTCCATACATAAGCCTATGGGTTATTAGTACTACTCGGCTATGACATTACTGCCTTTACACCTATAGCCTATCAACGTGGTAGTCTTCCACGACCCTTAAAAGAAATCTCATCTTGTGGTGGGTTTCGCGCTTATATGCTTTCAGCGCTTATCCCTTCCCGACGTAGCTACCCAGCAGTGCTCCTGGCGGAACAACTGGTACACTAGAGGTCAGTCCAATTCGGTCCTCTCGTACTAGAATCAGATCCACGCAAATTTCTAACGCCCACAGCAGATAGAGACCGAACTGTCTCACGACGTTCTGAACCCAGCTCGCGTGCCACTTTAATGGGCGAACAGCCCAACCCTTGGGACCTTCTCCAGCCCCAGGATGTGACGAGCCGACATCGAGGTGCCAAACCCCCCCGTCGATATGAGCTCTTGGGGGGGATCAGCCTGTTATCCCCGGAGTACCTTTTATCCTTTGAGCGATGGCCCTTCCATGCGGAACCACCGGATCACTATGCTCTTGTTTCCAACCTGATCGACGTGTATGTCTCTCAGTCAAGCACCCTTATGCCATTGCACTCTACGCACGGTTACCAAGCGTACTGAGGGTACCTTTAGAAGCCTCCGTTACTCTTTTGGAGGCGACCACCCCAGTCAAACTACCCACCAAGCACTGTCCTCCTAATAAGGAGTTAGGCTCTAGATAAGCAAAGGGTGGTATTTCAACGGCGACTAACTCACGCCTAGCGACGCAAGATCGAAGTCTCCCACCTATCCTACACATTACTTATCCAAAGTCAATACTAAGCTATAGTAAAGGTTCACGGGGTCTTTTCGTCCCGCTGCGGGTAATCGGCATCTTCACCGATACTACAATTTCACCGAGGTCATGGCTGAGACAGTATCCAGATCGTTGCACCATTCGTGCAGGTCGGAACTTACCCGACAAGGAATTTCGCTACCTTAGGACCGTTATAGTTACGGCCGCCGTTTACTGGGGCTTCATTTCAGAGCTTCTTTCCGAAGAAATAACCCCTCCACTTAACCTTCCAGCACCGGGCAGGTGTCAGGCCATATACGTCATCTTTCAATTTAGCATAGCCCTATGTTTTTGATAAACAGTCGCCTGGATCTTTTCACTGCGGCCCTGATTGCTCAGGGCGACTCTTCTCCCGAAGTTACGAGTCTATTTTGCCTAGTTCCTTAGCCATGAATCTCTCGAGCACCTTAGAATTCTCTTCCCAACTACCTGTGTCGGTTTGGGGTACGGGTACTTATTATCTAGAGTTTAGAGGTTTTTCTTGGAAGCGCTTAGGCACACTATCCACTCCACCGAAGCTTCGTGGTACTATCCTGATTCAGCAAGATCTGCGCATTTAACTACAAATCCTATACCTACTCAGTTCAACGTACTATTCCGTCAGTACGCGGTGCTTTCATTACTCCGTCACCCCATCACAATAATAAGTAGTACGGGAATATTAACCCGTTGTCCATCGACTTCCCCTTTCGGGTGCGCCTTAGGCCCCGACTAACCCTCAGCTGATTAGCATCGCTGAGGAAACCTTAGTCTTTCGGTGGGCGGGTTTCTCACCCGCCTTATCGTTACTTATGCCTACATTTTCTTTTGTAAACGCTCCAGCAGACCTCACAGTCCGCATTCAACGCAAGTTTACAATGCTCCCCTACCAATCTACACTAAAAGTGTAGAGTCCATAGCTTCGGTAATATGCTTATGCCCGATTATTATCCATGCTCGATCGCTCGACTAGTGAGCTGTTACGCACTCTTTAAATGAATGGCTGCTTCCAAGCCAACATCCTAGCTGTCAAAGCAATCGAACCTCGTTAGTTCAACTTAGCATATATTTTGGGACCTTAGCTGATGGTCTGGGTTCTTTCCCTCTCGGACATGGACCTT
>PVMK01140718.1_pt1:25000-50447 | contig 50447 bp, 38 predicted proteins | sample 1853481 | NCBI WGS metagenome assembly PVMK01 (sample SAMN08533507, study PRJNA380276) | Marine sediment metagenome, whole genome shotgun sequencing project.
GCTACACTACATATTCTATCTACTTCACTATAACTCAAGACAATCAGTATCAAAGGCAGTTCCACAGTTGAGCTGTGGGATTTCACCCCTGACTTAATTGCCCGCCTACGGACCCTTTAAACCCAATGATTCCGGATAACGCTTGGACCCTCCGTATTACCGCGGCTGCTGGCACGGAGTTAGCCGGTCCTTATTCGTACAGTACCGTCAGCTCTCCACGCATGGAAAGGTTTCTTCCTGTATAAAAGCAGTTTACAACCCATAGGGCAGTCTTCCTGCACGCGGCATGGCTGGGTCAGAGTTGCCTCCATTGCCCAATATTCCTCACTGCTGCCTCCCGTAGGAGTCTGGTCCGTGTCTCAGTACCAGTGTGGGGGATCTCCCTCTCAGGACCCCTACCTATCGTAGCCATGGTAAGCCGTTACCTTACCATCTAGCTAATAGGACGCATACTCATCTTTTACCGTCGGAACTTTAATCATAGTGCGATGCCACACCATAATGCCATGGAGCATTAATCCAAATTTCTCTGGGCTATTCTCCAGTAAAAGGTAAATTGTATACGCGTTACTCACCCGTGCGCCGGTCGTCAGCAATCTAGTAAACTAAACCCTGTTACCCCTCGACTTGCATGTGTTAAGCCTGCCGCTAGCGTTCATCCTGAGCCAGGATCAAACTCTCCATCGTATAAATTATTTTTTTCCGATGAAGGTCTCAAAAAAATCTCTTGGTAGGGTTCCTAAAAACCCAAACAAGTGCTTTACTCTATTTTACGCTGTCAATCTTTCAATGTTTTCAATGAACTTCTCTATTCTAAAACAATTGCCCGACTTATCAAACCAATCTCATACGCTCCTATCTCAACCTCATCATCAAATCCTCCCCCAAAAGCGCGTGCAAAATTACAACCCTTTTTCTTTATAAAAAAATAAAAATATAATTATTTTTATTGCAATTCCAGTTTGTCAAAGAGTGCTACTTACTTATTCGCTTTTGAAAAAATATCATTCTCTAAGCGGCTGCAAAAATACAACCAATAATAAATACAAACCAAATTTTTATTCTTGTTTTTTTTATATTTTTTAATACCTAGTATGCAACAATCTGATTGTGTGAATATTCCGATTCTAAAAAATCAAATTTTAGTATATATTTAGCATTTGGGAATAGGACAAAATGAAAAAGTTACACCTTATTATATATAGCGAAAAAAAATAATTTTAAGTTAGGGCATAAAATAATTTTTTTCAGACAGTTAAACGGCATTTTTAAATTGTGATATGTATCTTTGCCACTTTATTAAAACGAGATATGATTAACATTACTTTACCTGACGGAACCATTAAAAGCGTTGCGAAGAATAGCACTGCTATGGATGTGGCAAAAAGTATTAGCGAAGGGTTCGCCCGGAATGTAATATCCGCAAAATTTAACGACCAGGTTATTGAAACCAAGACAGCTTTAACAAATGATGGTGCACTAATATTATACACATGGAACAACGATGAGGGTAAAACCGCTTTTTGGCATTCATCAGCGCATTTATTGGCACAAACAATTTTGCACTTCTATCCTAAAGCAAAGTTGACTATTGGCCCGGCAATTGAAAATGGGTTCTACTATGATGTGGATTTTGGAGATCAATCTATTTCAGAAAATGATTTCAAGAAAATTGAAGATAAAATGCTTGAATTTGCCAGATCAAAATTCGAATTTAATATGCGCAACGTCTCCAAAAAAGAAGCTCTGTCCTACTACAAAGAAAGAAATAATGAGTATAAAGTGGAGCTCATTGAAAATCTAGAAGATGGGGATATCACTTTTTGTGATCACAGTGATTTTACTGATCTATGTCGTGGTGGACATATTCCAAACACCGGTATTATAAAAGCCATAAAAATAATGAGTGTTGCAGGTGCCTATTGGAGAGGTGATGAAAATAATAATCAGCTTACCCGGGTTTATGGAATTTCCTTCCCAAAACAGAAAGAGCTCAAAGAATATTTAGAACTAATAGAAGAAGCAAAAAAAAGAGATCATAGAAAACTTGGTAAGGAATTAGAACTTTTTACTTTTTCACAAAAAGTTGGACTAGGCTTGCCATTATGGTTGCCTAAAGGAGCTGCCTTAAGAGAAAGGTTAGAACAGTTTCTCAAAAAAGCTCAGAAAAAAGCCGGCTATGAAATGGTTATAACTCCTCATATAGGTCAGAAGGAGTTGTATGTAACCTCCGGACACTACGCGAAATATGGAGAAGACAGCTTTCAACCTATTCACACCCCAAAGGAAAACGAAGAGTTTTTATTAAAACCAATGAATTGCCCTCATCACTGCGAGATCTATAATGCCAAACCATATTCTTATAAAGATCTACCTATAAGATTTGCCGAATTCGGAACGGTCTATAGATATGAACAAAGTGGTGAATTACACGGGTTAACACGTGTGAGGGGTTTTACTCAAGATGACGCTCACATATTTTGCACACCGGATCAATTGAACGAAGAGTTCAAATCAGTAATTGATTTGGTTCTATATGTTTTTAATTCTTTAGGTTTTGACAATTTTACGATGCAAATTTCCTTACGGGACCCAAATAATAAAGAAAAATATATTGGTAGCGATGAGCATTGGGAAAAGGCTGAAAATGCAATTATTCAGGCAACGAAAGAGAAAGAGCTAGAAACTGTAATTAAGTATGGCGAAGCTGCATTTTATGGGCCCAAATTGGACTTTATGATCAAGGATGCTTTGGGCAGAAACTGGCAGCTGGGAACAATTCAAGTTGACTATAATTTACCCGAACGATTTGACTTACAATATAAGGGATCTGATAACCAGTTACACAGACCGGTTATGATCCATCGTGCTCCTTTTGGTTCAATGGAGCGGTTTATTGCCTTGTTAATTGAGCATACTGGAGGTAATTTTCCGCTCTGGCTTACGCCTGAACAGGCTATTTTACTACCAATCAGTGAGAAATATGAAATATATACCAAAAAAGTTTTAAATTTGGTAGAAAATCACGAAATTCGCGCCCTCGTTGACAACCGTAATGAAAAAATAGGAAGAAAGATCAGAGATGCTGAAATTAACAAGATTCCATACATGTTAATTATAGGTGAAACTGAGGAAAAACAAGGCACGGTTTCAGTTAGAAAACATGGAGAAGGAGATCTGGGATCATTTACAGTTGAAGAGTTTTCTGAGATTATTCAAAATGAAATAGATAAAACATTAAAACAATATTAGTTTAACCAATCCGAATAGGAATTAAATTTTACAGCTATAGCAATACGTAGAAAGGGGCCTAGAAAGCCTTGGAGAAAAGTACAAGTAGATCTCCACAAGATTAATGACAAAATAGACGCTCGCGAAGTTCGTTTGGTGGGAGATAACGTAGAAGTAGGAGTTTATCAAACACGAAGAGCACTTGAACTTGCAGAAGAATTTGAATTAGATTTGGTGGAAATTTCGCCTAAGGCTTCTCCTCCGGTTTGTAAAATAATTGATTATAAAAAGTTTCTTTACGAACAAAAAAAACGCGATAAAGCTTTAAAAGCGAAAGCTACTAAAGTTGTTATAAAAGAAATTCGGTTTGGACCAAATACAGATGAGCATGATTTTGAATTTAAAAAGAAGCATGCCATTAAATTTTTAGATGGAGGGGCCAAATTAAAAGCGTATGTTTTCTTTAAAGGGAGGTCAATAATCTTTAAGGATAAAGGCCAAATCTTATTATTGAGATTGGCACAAGAATTGGAAGACTACGGAACGGTAGAGCAAATGCCAAAATTAGAAGGAAAACGAATGATAATGTTTATTGCTTCAAAGAAAAAGAAGTAATTAGTAAACATTATTATACAGATAAAAATAATAAGCAAGTAATTATAAATAGGAAGAAGATGCCTAAAATGAAGACAAAATCCAGTGCTAAAAAACGTTTTAAAGTAACGGGTACCGGTAAATTGAAAAGAAAGCACGCTTTTAAGAGTCATATTTTGACTAAAAAAAGTAAGAAACGTAAATTGAGACTTACTCATTCCGGTTTGGTACACAAAGCGGATGAATCAAACATAAAACAACAATTAACGTTAAAATAAACTTAGAAAGTTTATAAGGTAAATAATTATTAACCATGTGTTAGTGCCAAAAAAATGTTCCCTTATAATAGGGACTGCCTAACTCAAAAAATTTAAAGAAATGCCAAGATCAGTAAATTCAGTAGCTAAAAGAGCTCGAAGAAAAAAAATATTAAAACAGGCCAAAGGTTACTTTGGCAGACGAAAAAATGTATATACCGTTGCTAAGAATGCAATTGATAAAGCAATGCTATATGCATATCGTGATAGAAAAAACAATAAAAGGAATTTCCGTGGATTATGGATTCAGCGTATTAATGCTGGCGCCCGTGAACACGGCTTATCTTATTCACAATTTATGGGTAAAATAAAAGCTAATAATATAGAACTTAATCGAAAGGTTCTTGCAGATTTAGCAATGAATAACCCGGAGGCTTTTAAAGCTATTGTAGATAAAATAAAATAAAAATCAAATTCTTGCTTATAAAAAAATCCTGAGGAAAACCTCATGATTTTTTGTTTAAATCCAGTTGTGATTAAAAATCATCTCCAGTTGCTTTAAGTTTTTCAGCATTTTCCGCGAGCTGGAGCTCTTCTACAATTTTATGAATATTTCCATTTATAATATTATTCAGATCATATAGAGTCAATCCTATTCTATGTTCCGTTACTCTTCCCTGGGGATAATTATAGGTTCGAATCTTTGCTGATCTGTCTCCACTAGAAACCATGGTCAATCTTTTGGCTGAATCTTCATCTAATTTCTTTTGAAGTTCCTGCTCATACAATCGAGTTCTTAAGACCTTAAAAGCTTTATCCTTATTTTTATGCTGTGACTTTTGATCCTGGCATTGGGCAACAATCCCTGATGGCACATGCGTTAGGCGAACAGCTGAATAAGTAGTGTTTACCGACTGACCTCCAGGACCTGAAGCGCAAAAATAATCGATTCGAACATCACTCATTTTTAGATCAATGTCAAACTCCTCGGCCTCAGGTAAAACCATCACCGTTGCAGCCGATGTATGCACTCTTCCCTGAGTTTCTGTCTGAGGAACACGTTGCACTCGATGTACACCTGATTCAAATTTCAAAGTGCCGTAAACATCTTCTCCACTAACACTGAAAATTATTTCTTTAAAGCCACCAGATGTGCCTTCGCTCAAATCTTCCAATTCCGTTTTCCAGCCTCTTTCACTGGCAAATTTAGTATACATCCTATACAGATCTCCGGCAAAAATACTTGCTTCATCTCCCCCGGTACCAGCTCGTATCTCCACAATAACATTCTTGGCATCTTCAGGATCTTTTGGAATTAACATGATTTTTAATTTCTCCTCTAATTTAGAAATTTTCTGATTGGCCTCCTCCATTTCCATCTTTGCCATTTCTACCATTTCAGCATCTGATCCATCTGCAATAATTTCTTTGGCTTCTTCAAGATTTGCCACAGCCGATTTATACTCCTCCCCTTTCAGAACGAGTTTATTCAAATCTTTATATTCCTTATTCAATTTGACATATCTCTTTTGATTTGAAATAATATCCGGCTGAATAATTAAATCCGATACTTCGTCAAATCGTTGTTTTACTATGCGTAATCTATCTATCATGGTAATGTTTAATAGACCGCAAATTTAGTAATTTTTTACATTCCCTGCAGAAAAGAATAATTCTAATATTTATCTTAATTCAAGACCCGAAATCTGAGTTATTTATAATAAATTTGCATACAAAGATTAACTAATTAAAATTACCTATTATGAAAAAAATACTATTATTATTTGCTTTGATTGCAATGGTTTTAACCAGCTGCGGTAATGACAAAAAAAAGGAAGTTCAAAAAGAAACTGAAACTAGTGTGGAAAAATCAGCCGAAGTTAAACAAGATGGCGGCGATGTTCTCACAATGGGGGAAAAATTATTCAATGAAAAGACCTGCGCCACCTGTCATCAATTGGATACAAAAGTAATTGGACCTTCCGTTAAGGATATAGCATCCATGTATAAAGAAAAAAATGGGAATATGGTGAATTTTTTAAAGGGAACTGATGAGGCTATCGTTGATACGGATCCCGGGCAAGTAGCCATTATGAAAGCAAATCTAGATGGTTTTGTAAAAGACCTATCCGATGAGGAAATAGAGGCGCTAGTTACCTACATGCAAAGCTCTATTAATTAATATTTACCTCAACTAGATCTTAACAAGCCAAACACTAATAATTTTTTTAATTGGTTTGTTATGGTCTATTCTTTATTTAGGCTTCCATATAAATATTAGCTGTGTATAATAGAAGAAATTACTGGGCCTACTTCCAATTCTACCCAATCTTTCTACTAATTGTTCCTGGTTTTCAAAGTCTCCTTCAGAACAACGAAACATCTCAAAAAGATAACCTAAAATATATTATATTTACATCAGGTTGTTAAAACTTCAACTAATCATGGAGACATTTTGAACCTTTTCTTAATTATAGGAATTATTAGTTGATGTTATTAAGCCATTGATTTTGCAAGTATCTTGATTTATGATAAAACTATTAAAAATTATATCAAAGATCATCTTAGGCATCCTAATGCTTATTATTGCATTTTATTTTTGGGCCAGCTCTTCAAATTTCGAGGTTGATGAATACTCAAAAATTATTATAAATAATTATCCCACTGAAATTACAAATGACTCCGTTTATAGCATTATAACTTATAATATCGGATATCTCAGTGGAATGACCAATAATTTACCGATCAAAAAGGAAGCGAAATTTTTTGATGAGAATTTAAAATCAGTAGTTACCGAATTCAAAAGGTTGGATCCTGATATTATAGCTTTCCAGGAAATTGATTTTGCTTCAAAGAGATCTTACGATGTCAATCAACAAAACGAGATCGCAAAATTAGGCTACAATTTTGTTGGTCAGGTTATAAATTGGGATAAGAAATATTTGCCATTTCCCGAATTTCCAATTAGCATGCATTATGGTAGAATTCTTTCAGGTCAATCCATTTTGAGTAAATATGAAATTACCCAACAAGATAGATTAGAATTAAAGCGAAATGCAACTAATCCTTTTTATTATGATGCTTTTTATTTAGATAGATTAGCTCAAACTGTTAAAATAAATATTACAAAGTCAAATCAAAAAAATCAAACATTAGTAATTATTAATGTTCATACAGAAGCTTTTCATCAAGAAACTCGAATAGAACAAATTGAAAAAATTATACATCTGTTTCAAACATTTAAAAAAGAGTACCCCACAATATTACTCGGAGATTTTAATAGTGATGTAAATTATGAAAATGCAGGAATTGAGCTTCTTCTAAATTTACCAAAAACAGGGTGTGCAGCTTTCGAGAGGAAGAATGCATCAAACACTTTTGACTCTGAAAAACCATCAGAAAGATTAGATTATATTTTTTATAATACTGATTTTATTGAATATGTCCATGGGGAGGTTTTATCGGAGTTCAATCAAGCCTCGGATCATTTACCTCTACTAATGAAATTTAAACTTAAATAATTAAACAATGGAAAATCTCTCATCAGAAATCAACGAAGTGCTAAGCGTAAAAGACTGGGCCATAACTATCTTTATTACAGGATTACCTCTTATCGGATTGGTCATGTTGTTTGTTTGGGCATTTAGTGATGCCACAAATATCAATAAGAAAAACTGGGCTAAAGGAAATTTAGTAATAATGCTAATTTTCTTTTTAATAGCTATGTCTTTTTTATTCTTATTTGGAGGAATTGCTTTATTAACAAGCATCTTTAATCAATAAATCATCTTATATAAAGCGGCAGAAAAGCCAGCGCTTGCTTCCGTTGAAATATAATAAGAACCATCCGGATTAACAGCAATTGCTTCAACCTGTCTTGAGCCGGTTAAAGCAATTGAATTTTTTTCTATTGCTCCGTTTAAAGGATTATTTTCTGTAAAATCACTTAGTTTTACAACAAATGGAATAATTCCTCTATAGCCGGTCATGATTATTGTATTGTCAGATTTATTATAATCTGCACCCGTAATAAGACCTTCAATATTATAATTATCTACTTCCGTAATTTCATATGTTCCTACTTGAGTTGGTATTCTATAAACAGACGTTCTAAAATCTCCCCAATTTTTGGTAAAGAGAACTAGTTCATTTCCCATTACAACTACAGCCTCCGCATCGAAATTAGTAGCTTTATTGGTTTGAGAAAAATCAGTTTGCTCCTTATAGCTTATTGAAATTATTTCTGCTAGAACCTCACTTTTGTTCAGATAATCATTCTTGCTAATTTTATAAATGGCTTGGTCTCTTCTAGTATTTGAATTGTTACCTATATCGCATACATATATAAAGTTTTCGTCCTGAGCAATATCTTCAATATCTACAGCAGTGACATTTGAAATTTTCACTTCTCTGTTAATTTCTCCAGAATTTATATTTATTTCATATAAAATAGGTTCTGAGCCACTGTCATTATGAGTAATAAGTCTTCCATCAAAATTAATCAAGCCTGAAGTTTCGTTTATTATGGAAGAAAGATCAACAACTTTAGTAATTTCAATATCTCCATTTGAGTCAGAATCAATAACGTCGATTATAATGGGCTCGTCATTCCCTAATCTAAGAGCATCTATGGCATCTGAATTGCCACACGACAACAACATCAAGCCCAAAAAAAGTTTTATAATATTCATAATCTAGCAATTCTAACAATAGACAATGATAGAATCATTACCCTTTTTTTCCAAATATTCTTTTAAAAAATGATTTCTTAGTTTTTTTCTTCGCTTTTCGTTCCGCTCTTTTAGATTCTTTCTCAAAGGTAGTGTTTTCATTTTTAAAGATTCCCTCGAAGAACTTTTCGAAATCCGAATCCTCCATAAAATCATCACAAGCCAGTGCATCTTGATAAGCAACAGGAAGTTCATCAAAGGATTCAAATAATGATCTTCTCAATTTGGAGTTATTCTGAACCTTTTGCAATGTTTTAGCAACAATTGGTAAGGCAAGCCTGCTTCCTGAACCATTGGCACCATTACTAAAGTGTATACTGGGATAAGAGGCACCTACGCGAGTGGCTATGACCAATTTCGGATTATATCCAATAAACCATGCATCGGCGTAATCCTGTGATGTTCCTGTTTTTCCGGCCAATGGCAGACCCACCCCGTAAACACTTTGCATGGACCTTCCGGTACCTTCATTTATGGCTTTTTGTAATATAGCATTTAAAAATGGCGATGTCATCCCATCCAGGACCTTATCTCGTGATTTCAATAATTTATTTCGATACAGTACTTTCCCATTAGAGGTTTTAATGCTAACAATCATTTGAGGTTTAACCCTGTACCCTCCATTTGCAAAAGCAGCGTAAGCAATTGCCATTTCATACAAACTTGCTGTAGCAGTACCCAATGCCGTCGAGGGTTTCCTCACCAGGTCCTGACTAAAACCTAAATTCTTCCATATGTTCTCCAAACCAGAGAACGGTACTTTCATAAATAAATTCACCGTTGGAATATTAACTGATTTTGCCAAGGAAGCTGCTATAGAATATTTACCTCCTGAGGTATGGTCATAATTTTGAGGTTGCCAATTTTCAAAATCTGTAAAAATTAATGGGTCATTCTCCAAATATTGACAAGGCCAGGCTCCCATTTGTAATGCGGTTGCGTATAAAATTGGTTTAAATGCAGATGCCGTTTGACGTTGAGCGAAAACCTGATCATACGGTTCTGTTCGAAAATCAATCCCGCCAACCCATGATTTTATGGCTCCAGTCTTTGGGTCTAAGGCTAAAAACCCAGCGTGGAGTGTTGTAAGTGAATGTTTAATGCTGTCTCGTATGGAAATAGAATCCATGTAAAAACCATTCCAAGAAAACATTTCTCTATTTTTCTTAATGTCAGCTTCTTTGGTCAGATTCAATTCTATTAATCTTTTTTTGACCAACTTTTGCAAATTTGAGCGGGAAAATCCACTTTTATATTGATCATTCAGTCGCTTTTGCATCCGAGACAGGTGACTTTTATAAGCCGTTAAGGCATATTCTTGTAAATCAAAATTCAACGTAGTCTCAATCAACAGGCCACTTTTGTTTATATCTAATAAAGTATCACTATTTCTGTTGATATTTTTTAGTATCTCTTTTGCCTCTTGTTTTACCTGAACCAAAAAGTAGTTTGCCACTCCCTCAGAGGCCAGATTGGCGTAATCCAGTTGTAAAGGCAGGTCTTGAATAGAATCTGTCTCCTCTTTTGACAAATAGTTGTAATTCTCCATTTGATTTAGGACCACATTCCTTCTTTGCAATGCATGGTCTGGATATAATCTCGGATTGTAGTAGGTATTTGCCTTTAACATACCAATCAAAACGGCACCTTCCTCTATTTTTAATTTTTCTATACTTTTATTGAAAAAACGTCTAGATGCTGATTCAATTCCTAAGACATCTTCCCCAAATGGAACCGTGTTCAAATACAAGGTTAAGATCTCTTCCTTACTGTAAATTGCCTCTAAACGATTGGCCAATATTATTTCTTTGGCCTTATTGATAGGCATACTCATAGGACCATGATTCCCACGTCCGTACATATTTTTTGCCAATTGTTGGGTAATGGTACTACCTCCTCCCGATCTTTTATTATTTAACAAGACTGTTTTAAATAAAACCCTAAGTAAGCTTCTTGAATCAACTCCCTCATGTTCAAAATAACGAGCATCTTCGGTTGCTACCAATGCATTAATTAATTGAACAGGTAATTGATCGTATTTTATATTTGTTCTATTCTCAGCAAAATATTTACCTATTATTAATCCATCGTCAGACAAAACAAGAGAAGCAGTTTCATTCCTAAATTGCTTTAACTCTATTTTTGAATATACATGTCCAAAAACATTATAATATATTGCAGCAACAAAAATTCCCAATATAAGGATGCCTGCAAAAAATAATTTGACTAAGAATTTTATTATTTTTTTTATCATGTTGAAAATGCAGTAACGTTCTACTTCTTCGATAATTGAGGGGAGATTCTATTTTTAATTCTTCATAACCACTAAGGTCGCAACATAACCCGTTAAAATATTCCATTCCTTAGAAGCGAGTAAATTGCCAGTTTCATCGAACACATTAAATTCTGCGGTATTCGGACCTGAGGTTCCTTGATTTAGTGCTTTAATATCTATGCGATTAAAACCTTCTTCCAGTTCTATATCTATTGCGTAATAGCCTGCACGCAATACAATACTTGATCTAATGATAACATCATTAACATATAATCTCACTTGATCACCATCGACATAGCTATGGTCCCGACATTCTATTCTAATATTTTTTGTATTCGTTTCTATTCTACCTAATTCAAGTGCTGTAGTAATCTTGTTAATGCTAACATCTTGCCCATTCCAATATTTTTTAACCAACAAGTCCTTGTCTTTTCTTTTATAATCAGACATTCCTCTTTTCTTTTTTTTCTTAATTATATCGTATTTTGGTAGATTTTCAGCAATTTCTTCGAGCGTACCGAATAAGGTTATTATCTCCCCCTTTCGTTCAAGGGAACTAGTAGATTCAAAACTAATTTGTTCATTTTCATTTACAATATCGGGCTGATAGTTAAAAATATCAGTCTCAATCTCTTTATTACTATCAATTTGCGCATTTGCATTTGACAAAATAAAAAACATTATAGCGAATGAAAAGAATACTTTTAAATACATCGACAATTCAATATTAAAGTAATTTAATATCTTCCTTAAACGGGGCGAAAATACAAATTAAAGAATATAATAATATTAAAACTTTATTAAAAGTTCCTATCCGTTACTTTGATATTGTCGATTTATTTTTTTTATGGCATTTTCTATGGACTTATCCGGCTCAATAACATTGTGCTCTCCCCAAAACTCAGGATTTGAAAAACCGGTGGCCTCATCGTGTAATACAATGTTTGAACTTAGTTTTTCTTTATTTTTTAATTTCGTTTTATCAGAATTAGTTTTCCAATCAGTTACAGCCATTTCAATGGTTATATAATAATTAGAGTTAAATATTTTCTTTTTCCAATCCACTTTAAAACCTAATTCAATTCTGCTGTATCCATGATACCATTTGTTATTACTAAAAATATAATCAATTCTATAACTTGCAGTTGTGGGTATAACTTCTGCTTTACTTGGTTTTCTTTTTACAAAATATTTACTCGCACTTTTTAGATCGTCCAGATTCAAATTAAAAAATGCTTTACTTAAAGCATAAGTATTGGCATCAACAAAAAGTTGACCATAAAATAAAGGTATTGAAACATAACCTTTTGGTTTAAAATTGATAATATAGGTAACTCTGTCATTGTGTGTTATAGCCTTATCAAATTTGAACTCATAATGTTCGAATATATCTTCATTAAAAAACAGATCTTGATTTTTAATCATATCCATATTCAAATTGTTATAAGGCCCTCCTTGTAGTTTAATCACTAATGTATCCAATTTATTGTAATTGGTGCTTTTTCTAACCTTATGCAATTTTACATAATCATTGCCTTCCCCTTTGATCGGTTTATTATAGACATGAATAACAGCCTCTGAAAGTGATGCATATGAATTTCTTTTTTTAATGGATTCTCTATAAAATGCCTTCAAAATGGTATGGTCATCAAACGAATTTGCTTTCCTATTAGACATTACTTTTTCGATAATTTCATAAGGGTTTCCAGATAGAACACTTATTTCATCCAACTTTTCTACTGATTCATAAAGTCTAATTGTGTAGGTTTTTCTCTTAAATTCTGATATTGGAATTACTTTATTGATATAACCTAAATAATTTACCGTAACACTTTTATCTCTTTCTTGCTTAGGAACTTTTAACAGAAAGGTTCCTTCTATATTTGTTATAGTAGAGATGTTCGTTTCCTTAACCGATACGCTCGCGTATTCCAATGGTTTTTTAGTATCACCTCTCAACACCAAGCCTCTAATTTCAATATAATTTTTTCCGTCAACATCCTGTGCGATTGCTTGAGGAATTGAATTAAAATATCCTATTACTATTAAACAAAAAATAGTAAAATACATTGGATATTTACCCTTTGATTCTACATTAATTTTCATTGTAAATAAGGTTTAATAAAATTTATACTCCGTTAAAACACAAGTTAATCATTTTTATATTTATAAAAAAGAACTTTAACTTTAGGATTTGAAAGAGATTGTTATACGAATTTAACAGCCTATTTTATTTTTTTAATTACAGGATCAAATCTCTCCGATGAGATGATAATTTTTTCTCCCAGTTTGAGTTCACTGGCCTTATCTACATCTAAGGGAACACAAATTAAATCCCTACCGATCAAAACTGTTACTTTTGCTTCTGAATCTACTATTTCAACGCTAATTATTTCACCTGAAAGTACAAATCCATCCTTCATTTCGGAATGCATAAACATATCCTTTGGTGTGCCTTTACTCACAATTTTTCCATGGTCTAATTCCATCAAATAGCCTGACATTTTTATTATTTCTGAGACATCATGACTAATTAAAATAGTGGTCAATTTAAACTCGTTATGAACTTTAAGAATGTATTGTTGCAGCCTAATTCGCATTTCATCGTCAAGAGCAGAAAGAGGTTCATCCAAGAGCAGTATTTCCGGTCTTTGAACTAATGTTCTCGCCAAAGCTACTCTTTGTTTTTGACCCCCTGACAGAGTATTCGGACTTCTGCTTTGTAAATCACCTAAGTCTACGATCTCCATAAGATCACTCACAATTTTTTTATCTTGTCCTTTGGTGAGTGCAAAAGTTAAATTCTCCTTTACAGACATGTTAGGGAATAAGGAATAGTCCTGAAAAACAAACCCTAAATTTCTTTTTTGTGTTCTTAAGTCGATCCTTTTTTTCTTATCAAACCATATCTTACCGTTCACAACAATACTTCCTTTATCAGGTTTAAGCAAGCCAGCAATTATTTTTAAAATCGTAGTTTTCCCAGCACCTGACTTTCCATAAAGCGTTAATAGTTCTCCATTGGAAATATTAAAATTGACATCTAAATTCATACTTCCGGAATTAGATTGCAATTTTTTATGTATGGAAATATCTATCATTTAATTTTCTTTAGGTAACCTCCATTCAAAAGATATACAAGGAGTAATATAAAAAATGTAATTGCAAATAGAATCATCGAATAGTTATTGGCTACGGTATAATTTAAAGATTCTACCTCATCATAAATCGCTATAGAAGCAACCTTTGTTTTTCCAGGGATATTACCCCCTATCATAAGAATAACCCCAAATTCACCAACAGTATGAGCAAAAGAAAGCACAATTCCTGTGAGCAAAGAAGGCTTAATATTAGGAAGTAAAACTTTGTTTAAAGTTATAATTTTTGATTTCCCTAATACATAGGAAGCTTCTTTTAAAGTTGGTGATAAATTGGCAAAACCAGATTGGATGGGATGCACCATAAAAGGCAGACTGTAAATTATGGAAGCGATTACCAAACCTTCAAAGGAAAATACCAACTTCAAACCCAACCATGAATCCAACCAGCTTCCAAAAGCATTTGACGGGCTAAAAGCTATCAATAAATAAAAACCTAAAACAGTCGGCGGCAGTACCAAGGGCATACTAACCAATGTTTCCATAACCGGTTTAATCTTCGACTTGGTATATGCCATCCAATAGGATAATGGTATAGATATTATAAACAAGAATACCGTCGTAATAAAAGCCAATTTAAATGTTAATATTAAAGGATTCCAATCCATAATTTGTGATCTAAACTCTTATTTACTATTTAAGGCATACCCAAATTTATTTAATATTTTACCCGCCTTTTTGGAGAGTAAAAAATCATAAAACTTTTGAGCATCCTCTCGATAATCATTTCTATTTTTTAAAATTACTACTCCTTGAGCAATTGGTCTATATGAATTAATATTCATTTCTATCCAATTATCATTTTCTTTCATATTTGGAGATAATACAACCGATTTAGCCGTAAATCCAACTTCTGCAACTTCAGAAGTAATGAACTGATTGGTTTGCGATATACTCTCTCCAAACACAAGTTTATCTTTTATCTCAACATAAATGCCTTCATTTTTTAGTACTTCTATAGCTGGAATACCATAAGGAGCTATTCTTGAATTTGCTACAGCAATGTGCTTTACTTCATCCGATGTCAGGAAATCCAAACTCAAATCGACAGAACTTGACATTGTCCATAGAACCAAGCGACCATAGGCATATATGGTAGGCTCCTTTATTGTAAAGCCACTGATATAAAGATCTTCAGGATATTTCATATTTGCTGAAACAAATAGGTCAAAAGGAGCTCCTTGTTTAATCTGAGCCGTCAATTTACCAGAAGATCCGACAATTATTTCACACTGAATTCCTGTTTCTTTTGTAAACGATTCCGTGAGTTCTCTCATAACGAACTGCATATTAGCAGCAGTCGCAATGGTAAATTTATCTTGACTATTATTTTCACAAGAAATAAATAAGGCACAATAAACTATAAATAAATACTTGCTAATTCTCATCATTTATTTGTTCAAAATAAAAAGGCAATACTAAAGATTTTTAAAAAAGCTCACTCAAATAAATCCATTCAAGTAAGCTTATTAAAATAGAAATTGATTGCTTTCTTCTAACTATCTGTTTCCGGTGACATGTATTTGTATATTAATCCAGCCAGAATTGCTCCAATTATTGGAGCTACCCAGAATAACCATAATTGTTCTGTAGCAGCACCACCAACGAATATAGCCTGACTGGTACTACGAGCAGGGTTTACAGATGTATTTGTAACAGGAATACTAATCAAGTGAATTAAGGTTAAACCCAAGCCAATGGCTAATCCAGCAAATCCCTTAGGAGCCTTAGAATGTGTAGCTCCTAAAATAATGATCAGAAACATAAAGGTCATCACAACTTCAGTTACCAGTGCTGCGAGCATACTGTAACCTCCGGGTGAATACTCACCATACCCGTTGGAAGCAAATCCACCAAGTTCAAATCCAGGCTTACCCGTTGCGATAATATATAAGATTCCTGCACCCGCAATTCCTCCCAGCACTTGAGAGATTATATAAGGTATCAATTCTTTTTTATCAAATCGACCACCGATCCAAAGACCAATGGAAACAGCCGGGTTAAGATGACATCCTGAAATGTGACCAATTGCATAGGCCATGGTTAATACTGTTAAACCAAATGCCAAGGCTACTCCAGCAAAGCCAATTCCTAACTCGGGGAATGCTGCCGCCAAAACTGCACTACCACATCCCCCCAGTACTAACCAAAGCGTACCGATAAATTCTGCTACTAATTTTTTCATTATTAAAGTTTTAAAATTAATTGATGATTTTTATTAATGCTCATTAATAATGTAAGCGATTATAAATTTATAAAAAATATAATAACTCGCTAATTATATTGTAGTTATCAATCTCTTTCTTTCCATAAATTGTAAATTTTTACAATTTCTACCGGATCCTTTAATTCTCCATATTCAATTTTAGAAACTAAGTCCGGATAATCTCGAAAATACTTTGCCAAATATTTTTTCTTCAAACCAAAAATTCCTTGGGATACTCTTGCAAATGAATCTTCATCCTCTCTTTTATAAAGGCCAATTGCATCAATATAATCGGATTCTGAATCTTCAAATTCCCAATGGTAGTAGGACAAATATCCCTTTTCAATTACTTTTAAGAATTCTTTAGATCCATAATTGGGGTTGCTCAAATATTTTCCTTGAAAGGGATAGGTGTTGTCCTGTATCCATAAACTTTCGAAATAATTGTCACCCCTTTTATATGCAGTGATCTCATCTGGTCCGTATTTTTTTCTTTTTACTTCCTTTTTTGAATATTATTTTTTCGTATAACTTCCCAAAAGGTGGTTCTTTTCTGTCTTTTACGAGTCCAATAATTGTGTCTCCTTCAATAGAAATAATATACCCATTTCGAAAATCCTTTTGACCTAAAAAGAAAAAAGGAATCATTAAAAACAAATAAAACAACTGCCTTTGTTTAATATTTTTCATATGGTCCTTTGAAATAATGTGTAAATATAAGGTCGTTCTTCACCTCCAGGCATAGTGTAAATAAAATCAAAACTGTCTAAACATTGAAAATCATTTCCCAACCTCTCCTCCAGCATTTCTTGGTTATACCTAAACACGGGTAGTCCGCTGCATTTTATAGCGCCACTCAAATTAAAGGCAGCTATGATAACAAATCCATTTTGTTTAACCAGTTTATTTAATAAGTAGAAATATGCATCTTGATCTTCTGTCTTATCAAAAAAATGCAGAACAGCTCTATCATTCCAGAGATCAACTGGCCTTAGATCAATTAATTTTTTGGAATTTGTCAAATCATCAATAATCCATTTTACATCATGACCTGCCGGTCCGATTCTTTGCTTAATTTTCTCCACGGCAGTACTACTAATATCACTTCCAATAATATTTTTATATCCTAATTTTATTAATTCATCAATCAAAGTAGTTGTCCCGACACCAACATTTAATAATCTCGCTTCTTTATTGAGATTACATTTTTTAATGAGTTGCAAGGAGGGTTCTGGACAATCTTCATACCAACCTAATTTCTTGGTGTCTTTATTCTCATATGCTTTATTCCAATGCAGTTCTAAATCCAAAGTTTTCATTTTATGCAACCTATCTAACTCTCTTTATTTTCATTTAAAATTGTTAGGGCTTCTGCCTCAGTTCCCAAGGCGATGGCAATCCACTTCGTATTCGGATCTTGTTCTAATATAATTTTAATCGCCATAGTTAAGGGTACTGATAGAAACATCCCAACTATACCTAACACAAATCCCCAAAATATTAATGAAAAAAATACAACATACGTAGAAAGACCCAATCCCTTACCCATAACTTTTGGTTCGACTATATTACCAACGATCATATTTACAGCAACAAAAATAATCATCGTCCAAAAAGCTCCACCAGCACCTAATTGGACCAAGGCAAATAAAATAGCCGGAAATGCAGCCAATATAGATCCAATATTAGGAATGAAGTTTAACAGAAAAGCGATAAGTGCCCAGATGATAGCGTAGTCCACTCCTAAAATAGCTAAACATATCCAAATACAGGCACCAGTAAGTAGACTGGTTGCTGTTTTAATTGATAAATAATGACGTATACTGGTACCAATAGTAGCAAAAAAATGCAGAGATTTAGTCGAATTCTTAAGGATCGCTCTTGTCTTAACAGGAATGGAATCCATTTCCATCAGCAAGAAAAGTGCAAGAAAAAAAATAGTCAAAGCATTCCCCATAAAGCCCCCTAATTGGCCCAGAATATTTGCGGTAACACCCATGACCTTGGTTGGTTCCAATAATTTAGACATTTTATCCGTTGAAATATTAATTCCTTTTTCTTGTAAAAATTGGTTTAATGATGTTCCCATTTCAAGAAGATTCTCTTCATATTTTGGGGCGTCTTCAGAAAACGAGGATAATGAAGTAGCTATCAATTCGCCAAAACCTAAAAATAATCCTGTAATCCCAGCAAAAACTATGATAATCGCTAAGGTCATTGGCACCTTTTTCCTTTTTAACCAAATAATAGGTTGTGCGCAAACAATGCTTATAAAAAGAGACATCAATATTGGATTTACAATATTCTCCGCCTGCATAACCCCAGCAATAATGATTATGAAAGCCGCAATTAATAAAGCCCCTGGAATCTTTGGCGTATTTGAGATGTTATCGCTCATAATTAATTCTTTATCGATGAATTTAATTCAAATGTAAGAGAAAAGGAACCACTTTAAAGTGATTCCTTCTAAAATATTTTTTATTTAAAAAAAGTATGATCCCCTACAAAGCATCACCTAATCTATACGAATAACCGATCGAAAAAATTACTCCTCCTACCGAACTTTTTCCAAATGTACTATCTCTTTGTATACTGCTTAAACCATAGGAAACTTTTGCATCAAGAAATACTTCACTCCGTCCAAAATTTTTAATCAACCCAACACCAGCCTGAATACCCACACTAATATTCTCTATATCATCATTTATATCCGTTTCGGCATCGAATGGAATCGCAGGAGCCTCTATATCCAAAAATGGTGGTCCATTAGGAAATTCTGCATTTGGGATCTTTAATGGATCCGTCATCCCTATGTCATAATAGAGTTGACTCTCACCACTTGTTACTTGATTTGCACTAAGTAACACAGCCATACTAGGTCCAGCCTCCACATAAAATCTCCAGTTGCTACCCCAACCTAATTTTACCAAAACAGGAATTTCCAGATATCTTAAATCTGATTCACTGTAATAATCCGCATAAAAAGGATTTTCGTTGGTTATTGGTTGTCCACCACTAAAAAATATCAATTGATTCAACTCACTTAAACTAAATCCAACTTCTTCAAATGCTTCCGCTAATGGCTCTGTTTGAACTGGTTGCGATCCATCTCGCAGACCTCCTCGATGGGTAAAATTAAATTCTGGTTGAATAGAAACCATTTCATTAATCGGAATTTCTACAAACATTCCCCAATCCATGCCATCTGTGGTCGAAAACTCATCCGTATAAATATTTTCTGCAGAAGTTGATAATTTACCCAAACTATAACCAACCTTAGCCCCAATTTTAACCTGGGCGTAGCCCAACTGCGTAATGAATATCAAGAGTATAGAAATAATTTGAAAGATTTTAAAGTGTTTCATTTTGTTATAATAATTATAATTAATTAGATTAGTATTAACCAAAAACAGTTTAATAACAAATTGATTACGTTTTACTTACACCCAATTTAAACGTCATGCTATTGCTAAATTTGTTTTTAATTTTTTTTAAATATACAAAATAAATACAAATCAAAACTGTGTCTTTGATCCGGTTCCGTTTTGTGTCCTCTAATCGAAAATAAATAGTGGAATAAAACGTTTAAGAAACCATATATCCGCTAATTGAAGATATTTTAAAATAAAAAAGGTCATTATGAAATACTTTATCAAGGTCTTCCTTCTTAGTTTAAGCCTATATTTTGTCGCCTTGGGCTGTAGTTCCGGGAAAAAAATGTTAGAACAAGGCAATTATTACCAGGCTGTCATGCAATCAGTAGGGAGATTAAAAAACAGCCCTTCTAACAAAAAGGCAAGTGAAACTTTAGCTGATGCATACCCTTTTGCGGTTCGCAACTTATTAGATAGGTTAGATAACAACGGCACATCAAACAACAAATTTAGGAATACAGATGCGGTTTATGTTTATAGGGACTTGAACAGATTGTATGAAAGTATTCAAGGTGCACCAGCCGCCTTGAACGTAATAGGAAATCCTCAAAAGTACTATGATGAATTAAGTCAGGTAATACCACAGGCAGCAGAAGAACAATACCAAGCCGGTTTGGAACAAATCTCGTATATCGGTCGGAATAATGCAAAGCAGGCATACTTTTATTTTATTGAAGCGAACAAGTTTGTTGAAAATTATAAAGATGTTAACGAACAGATTGAAATTGCCTATAACCTTACAATTCTAAAAGTGATCGCCGATTTAAAACCTGTCCAATCTCGTCTATACGATCTGAGTGCTAACATTTTTTATAAGGAAGTAAATAAAACGCTAAGGCAAATTGAGCAAAATGAATTCATCAGATTCTTCTCTCCGGAGGAAGCGAAAATAATGAGTATAAATGATCCGGATCAATATTTAACGATCAATTTTGAGGATTTCGTTGTTGGTGAAACACACTCCACTGAACGCATAGAAACAATGAAAAGTGACAGTGTTAAAGTGAGTACCATTACATTAAATGATGGTAGTAAGCGCGATGTATATGATATTGTAACCGCCAAAGTTTCCATTAACCGAATGGAAGTAATATCCAAAGGATTAATAAATCTAAAGGTTCATGAGGGAGTTGATTTCAATAGAGATCTAGTTTATCAAGATTTTGCAGGTAAATATATATGGTTTAATGAATGGGGGCACTTTAATGGCGATGAAAGGGCTCTTACAGATATGCAATATGAAATTTGTAAACAAAAAAGAATGAACCCAATTCCACCGCAACAAATGTTTGTTGAATTTACAAAACCCATTCATGAACAGTTAAGAAACAAGTTGTATAGTTTCTACAAGAATTATTAATTTTTTACTTAATGTTTGCTGAAAAAGAATCAAACCCAGCATTATAATACCCAAGCAGTAGGAAAAACTTTTTTAATCTGAGTTCCAAAGTTCTCTGCCTAATTGTCATTTAACTTTATTTGGCTCCGTTTTTGACCGTCTAGAGTCATGACTAAAAAGAAAGTATCCTTCGCATGGGCCATTAAAGAATTTATCTGGCCAAGAAAAAACATTGTATTAGTGGGTTTTGTATTAATCATCCTGAGAAGTTTATCCGGACTGGTTCTACCCTACGCCACCAAAAATTTGATTGATGAAATTATCCCATCAAAAGATATGCAAGCCTTAACCACCTTACTTATTGTGGTTAGTATTGCCATACTAATTCAGGCTTCGACGTCATTTTCATTGACCCGCTTACTCAGTGTAGAAGCACAGCATTTAATCTCTTTATTAAGAGCCAAAGTGCAAAAAAAACTACTCAAACTTCCGATAAGCTTTTTTGACAACAATAAGTCCGGAGCACTCGTTTCCAGAGTTATGACCGATGTGGAAGGCGTTCGCAATTTGGTAGGTACAGGTTTGGTACAATTAATTGGAGGGACTTTTACATCCATCATATCCTTGATAATATTGATAAAAATAAATGCCACCATGACCTTACTTGTTTTGGTACCAGTAGCGATATTTGGCTTTATTGCTTTAAAGGCTTTTGGTTATATCCGACCAATTTTTAGAGAACGTGGAAAAATAAATGCCGAGGTAACCGGTAGATTGACCGAGACCTTAAATGGTGTACGAGTGATCAAAGGGTTTAACGCAGAAGAGCAAGAGAATATTACTTTTGAAAAAGGCGTGGAGCGTTTGTACCTCAATGTAAAAAAGAGTCTCACAGCTACTGCATTAATGACAAGTTCATCTACTTTTTTATTAGGATTAGCATCTGTTGGCATCATGGGAATGGGTGGATATTTTATTATGAAAGATACAATGACCTACGGTGATTTTGTTTCATTCACTCTATTTCTAGGGTTTATGATAGCCCCTATTGTTCAAATGAGTAATATTGGCAGCCAGCTAACAGAAGCAATGGCGGGATTAGATCGCACCGAAGAATTGATGGCAATGACAGAAGAGGATGATCCTGAAGTTCGAACCTTATCGATCGGTGAAATTACAGGAGATATTGTATTTGAAGATGTGTCTTTTAGTTATGAAGAGAGCAACGAGGTATTACATAATATTTCCTTTGAAGCACCAGCAGGAAGTGTTACTGCTTTAGTAGGATCCTCAGGTTCCGGTAAATCCACGATTGCAGGACTGGCAGCTACCTTTTTAAATCCATCCGAAGGAGAAGTTTCTTTAGATGGAATAAATCTATCGACGGTAAATTTAAGCAGTTACAGGAGTAAGCTTGGTGTGGTATTACAAGACGATTTTTTATATGAGGGCACAATTCGTGAGAATATTTTATTCGCCAAAGCGGATGCCAATGATGCACAATTGACAGAAGCAGTAAATGGAGCTTATGTCAATGAGTTTACAGATAAATTTGAAAATGGACTGGATACGGTAATTGGAGAAAGAGGGGTAAAACTCTCTGGCGGGCAACGTCAAAGAATATCTATAGCCAGAGCACTTTTAGCAGATCCCAAGATAATTATTTTGGATGAAGCTACTTCTAATTTGGATACAGAAAGCGAATCTTATATTCAAAAAAGTTTGCATATGTTAATGAAGGATAGAACCACTTTTGTTATTGCGCACAGGTTAAGTACTATACAGCAGGCAGATCAAATTTTAGTAATTGAAGAAGGAAATATTGTTGAACGAGGTAAACATCAAGAACTTATAGACAAAAAAGGCCGGTATTTTGATCTGTATACCTATCAGAGTCGGATTTAAATATATCCCTACGATCTATGAGATAAATTGGAAATAAATATATTCTTTTATCTCTTAATTTTTAATAGAGGTTTTCCAATAATGATTTAAATATTTAACCGCTCCATGGTTATCTGTATAAAAGGCAATTTCCATTGGGAATTTAATCATTGGATTTTTATAGGTAAATCTGTCTTTTCCGTTTGGCATGAGCGGATAAATGTCCTCTTCATTAAGATGAATAAATAAATTATTTCCTCGAGATCTAATCTCGGTAACATCATGATTGTTCCCCTGAATATTTGGTTTGTAGTATTTTCCAACATATTTCTTTAGGTCAACTTCAGAGTAGTAAGTGGTAGTGGTATCATTTTGGACGGGCAAAAAAATTTCCACCATTTTTTCAAAGGTGTTGATAAATGGATAAGATCCTGTATTGCTCATCAAAATAAATGCCGCCTGATGGGTTGGTGCCATAACAAACAATATATTTTGGCTTCCGGACTCACCGGGGTGACCCAAAAAATGAATTCCTTTAAAATCAAAACCGATCAAACCATAATTATAATAAGAACCAGGGTACCCCAAGTATTGATGTAAAACCCCTAATGGTGTATAACTTGTCGACATTTTTTTTATCACGCTTTTACTAATAACCTGTTGGTTGTCAATGTTTCCACCATTCATAAAGCATATAGCAAATTGTGACAAGTCGTGTACATTACTAAACATAGAGGCTGCGGGTTGTATAAATGGATAGATTAATTTATGATCTACCCTAGCTCCTTTTATATGTCCAGATGTAACATATTTAAGCTTAGCAATACTTTCATAATAGGTAGTATTTTTCATTTTAATAGGGTCGAATATTAGCTCTTGGACGGCTTCGAAAAAAGTAGATTCCATTATCGCCGCCAGAAGTGAACCGGCCAATACGTGCCCTATATTCGTATAAGAAAAAACTGATTGGAGCTGACCGGAAACAAGTTTATCTCCATAATGTTCAAAATAGGCTTCCACATCCTCTTTATATATTTTTTTTGTTGGTAAATAATCAATTATACCCGAGCTCATAGAAAGAATTTCGTGTATAGTAATTAAAGATAGTTTTGGAGGAAGGTATTCCAGAATATTCCCGATGGGTGTGTTTACAGTTATGCCTTGTTTTTCACAAGCCATCAAAAGTGCTGTTGTTCTGATTATTTTTGTTACAGAAGCAGTGAGAAAAAGTGTTTCTGTATTTACGGGGACTTTGGTTTTTTTATTGCTTATTCCAAATGCTTTTTGATATACTATCTCGCCATCTTGAACAAAAGAAATCATAGCGCCAGGTGCTCCTGAAACTTCTAGATCCTTTCGAGCTGCTTCATCAATTGCGTGCAGGTCATATTTCTTCATTCTTTGCCCGCTAACTACCCCTGATGCCAATAGAAACCATCCAAATAAAATGATGTATATATAGGTGAATATTTTCAATAAAATTTTGATTTTGATTTCTAAAGTTACATTTTTTTACATCAAATAAAAAGGAATTACCTTGTGGTAACTCCTTTTTCAATTCAAGTTCAATCAAGAACAGGGAATGTTTAAAGAATATTGCCATTGCCATCCGTTTTTATTCTAATACGGTGATCTCCATTTTCTAAGATCAATTTATAGGACTTGGCCGCACCTTTTCCATGGTTATAAGTAACCGAATAGGTGTTTTTAGAAATAGACCACCCCGGGTATTTATTAGTAACAGATCTCAACACTGTGGGTGGTAATTTCGAATTATTAAACTTCTCTAAAGTACTTGTAATTTTACCTTCATTATTATAGTTCGCAAGAATATATCCTTCCGGTATCATAAAATATATTTCGTATTTACTTTCTTCATTATCATAAACATCCGTATTTTCTAAATTGAAGTTAGCCACTTCATTTTGTAAAAATTCCACAATCTTAGCCTCATACTGTATATTTACATCGCTCAGATATTTATAATTCACATTGTGAAGTACAACCGTAGGAAGTTCTTCAATATTTGTATTTTGTGCAAACAATTGGGTGGTTAATCCAATAATAATCAAACCAATAATAACGTTTTTCATAACTATGATTTTAATGTTTAATAACTCCAACTTGTAAAGTTATGGCCATTTGGAATTTGCCACAATGACCGTCATCAATAATAATATTGATTTTGGTCAATATCATTTCAAAATAGACAATTGAATCTACAGACTTTAATTCCTGGGGAATTCTGAGAAAAATTTTATGGATTTTTCTCTGTTTTACTTTACCTAAGTGTCAAAACAAAATGAAAGGTTATATTTAAATCTTTTAAAAAAAATATC
>PVMK01136431.1_pt1 | contig 50435 bp, 57 predicted proteins | sample 1853481 | NCBI WGS metagenome assembly PVMK01 (sample SAMN08533507, study PRJNA380276) | Marine sediment metagenome, whole genome shotgun sequencing project.
GCCTTACCTCGCGAAATCCGTCCGCTACTTCCCGGCTTTAAGGCCCTCTTTCGAGGCATCTGCCCAGTACAAACAGCAGTATGGTCCATAGACCTTCAACAGGTTCAGCCCTTCACTGAATGGTTGGTTCAGCTACTACGGCTTCTGCTGACTTCTGTCAACCCTTCTTAGCACCTCACGGCGCTCGTAGCACAAGGCCAATTGACAGATCTCCCAGGGTAAGACACGCGACCTTCACACTTATGCCCGCCGCATTTACGTCCGTACTTTCCGTACAAGTATCGGGCTTTGAAGATATTGGCCTCCTTACCCAGTACGACCGCCTCGTATGCGATTTCTGTTCGTCGAGCCAGTGTTTTGCCTGCGGCTTCCTTCAGCCAACACCTCACGATGTTAACCTTGCCGTCCGGCTAGCAGTTCCCCTTGTCGGGCCTGCAGAGGACTTTCACCTCCAAGTCGTCCAACTTGTCACCACAACAAATCGGACAGTGCCTGTCACGGCACTGCGTGCCATGCCTGGCACACCAATAAAAAGACCGGCATGAAGTACTATCACGCCGGTCTTTGAATTCCAATTATGCAAAAAAAACAATTTATCTTAATTGGTCACTTCTTCACTATCTTCAGTATAGTTTACCAACTCAATAATAGCCATTGACGCGGCATCTCCATTCCTGTTACCGGTCTGAATTATACGGGTATAACCACCGTTGCGATCCATATACTCATCTTTGAGTTTTGTGAAAAGTTTATCCACAATCTCCTTGCTGCGGATTACAGAGAGAGCCTGCCTTCTGGCATGAAGGTCACCCCTTTTCCCCAAGGTGATCATTTTATCCGCCAGTTTCCTCAGTTCTTTTGCTTTCGGAGTGGTGGTGACAATCCTCTCATGCTCAAGCAGAGAAGTTACCATATTTCTCATCGTGGCCTGCAGGTGTGAACTGTTACGCCCCAGCCTTCTGCCGGCTTTTCTATGTCTCATCGGTATAAACCTCTTTTATATTTTCTCGTCTTCTGCTTTAGCCGCATCTGGTTCAGGCCGCTCCCACTCGTCAATCTTCATACCAAGAGACAATTCCATCTCTTCAAGGAGCTGCTTAATTTCATTTAAAGATTTACGGCCAAAATTCTTGGTCTTCAGCATCTCAGGCTCGGTTCTTTGCACCAGTTCACCAATGTAGGTGATATTGGCATTTTTTAAACAGTTAGCAGATCTGACTGAGAGTTCAAGGTCCTCAACCGTACGGTAAAGATTTTCATTCAGTGGCGGCTCTTCACTTTCCGGGCTTTCTTCAATTTCAGGCTCTGCCTTTTCTTCATCGAAATTAATGAAAATGGCCATATGCTCCTTCAATATTTTAGACGCATACGCCAGAGCATTTTCCGGCTTAACACTTCCATCTGTGTGGATTTCGAGGGTCAGCTTGTCATAATCAGTCTGCTGACCAACACGTGCCTGGGTCACAACATACTGCACTTTCTTGACAGGAGTAAAAATGGAGTCGATCGGGATCACCCCAATTGGTTGATCATCACTCTTATTCATCTCCGCCGGCCTGTATCCTTTGCCCCATTTGACTTCAAGCTCAACTGAAAACTTCCCTTTCCCGGTGATGGTACAGATATGCTGCTCGGGATTCATAACCTCTACTGATCCGTCAGAGATAATATCAGCAGCGGTAACAGGACCTTTTCCCTTTTTATCAATCCGAACTGTTTGCCCCTCTGCCGTATTGAGCTTAAGACGCACCACCTTCAAGTTCAAGATGATTTCGGTCACATCTTCAAGAATTCCTGGGATAGCGGTAAATTCATGCAGCGCCTTATCAATTCTTACAGAAGTAATTGCAGCTCCCTGTATTGATGAAAGCAGAATTCTGCGTAACGAGTTACCGATGGTAATAGCAAATCCCCGCTCCAAAGGCTGACAGACAAATTTGCCATACGATTCTGTATGATTGTCCCTGTCCACCTCCAACCGTTCGGGCTGAATCAGTTCGGTCCAGTTTTTATAAAAAGGGGTTTCCTCAATAAGATTTTCTGTCATGGTAGGTCTTGCCCTTATCAAATGTTATTTAGAATAAAGTTCAACTATCAACTGTTCCTGAATAGGCATGGTGATTTCATGCCGCTCCGGCATGCTTTTCACAGTTCCCTGCAAGTTATCCCTATCGAGTTCCAACCAGCTCGGAATTCCCCGCCGGGCCACAGCATCAAGACTTTCATTAATGGCTTGGCTCTTTTTGCTTTTTTCCTTGATAGTGATAACGTCACCAACTGAAACAAAGAAAGAAGGGATATTAACCTTCTTGCCATTTATGAGCACATGATTGTGCCGAACGACCTGACGGGCCTGGTCTCTTGAATTGGCAAAGCCAAGACGAAACATTGTATTGTCCAGACGTCTTTCCAGGAGCATTAAAAGGTTTTCACCGGTAACGCCTTTTCCTGACTCCGCCATTTTAAAATATCTTCTAAACTGTCCTTCAAGCATGCCATAGATGCGTTTTACTTTTTGTTTCTCACGCAACTGTACGGCATAGTCAGAAACCTTGCGAAAACGGCTCTGCCCATGTTGACCCGGGGCATAAGCTCGCCTTTCGATAGAACACTTGTCCGAAAAGCACCTGTCGCCTTTAAGAAAAAGTTTCAGAGTCTCGCGTCTGCATTGCCTGCAGGATGCACCTGTATATCTTGCCAATTTAAACCTCCATTAAAACTCTAATTAAGCCAATATAATAAGAAAAAATTACTTGTTATTATACTCTTCTTCGTTTGGGTGGTTTGCAGCCGTTATGAGGCAATGGAGTCACATCAGAAATCTTGCTGACATCAAAACCTTCAACCTGCAACGCTCTCAAAGCTGCCTCACGGCCAGGTCCTGGACCTTTTACCCTGACTTCCACTTTGCGCATGCCATGATCCATAGCCTTTTTTGCAGCCTCGGCAACCGCCTTCTGGGCAGCAAACGGGGTGCTTTTTCTTGAGCCCTTGAAGCCAAGGCAGCCCGAACTTGACCAGGAAATGACATCACCCTGCTTGTCAGCTATGGTCACAATTGTATTGTTAAAGGTGGACTGGATATAAACGATACCCTCCGGTACATTTTTCTTTTCTCTCTTTTTCGTTTTCCCGGAGCTTCTTTTCGGATTAGCCATAAATAATTATCTCCCGTACAGCTTTATCTGTAAAATAATATTGCTCAATAGTAATTCGTTTTGCGGACTACTTTCTCTTGATGCCTGCACCACGGCGTGGACCTTTCCTGGTCCGGGCATTGGTACTGGTTCTCTGCCCCCTGCAGGGCAACCCTTTTCGATGACGAAGCCCACGGTAAGTCCCTGAATCCATTAACCGCTTAATATCCATTGAAACTTCACGCCGCCTGTCACCTTCAACATGGTATCCGTCTTCAAGGATCTTCCTGATATTTGCGACATCGCCGTCTGTCAGGTCATCAGTATTTGTGTCATAGGACAATTTTACCTCATCAAGAATTTTTCGAGCTGAAGTACGCCCAATCCCATGAATATAGGTCAGAGCTATTTCCATATGTTTTTTCTTCGGCAAATCAACACCTGCTATTCTAGCCAAGACTTAATCCCTCCACTTACAGTTTATCAGTTTTCAGGGGTAATCCTATCCCTGACGCTGTTTGTGTTTTTTGATTTTGCAAGAGACACGGACCACGCCTTTTCTCTTGTAGACTTTGCAATCACTGCACATTTTTTTTACCGAAGCTCTCACTTTCATCACACCACCTATTTTGTAAGCTTAACAGCTATATTTATCTGCTTACTTATTTTTGGAACGAAAGGTTATCCTGCCACGGGTTAAATCATAAGGAGACAATTCAACAGTTACTCTGTCTCCGGGAAGAATTTTTATAAAATGCATTCGCATTTTTCCAGAAATATGAGCGAGCACCTTATGGCCGTTATCAAGTTCGACCCGAAACATAGCATTCGGTAAAGGCTCTACAATTGTCCCTTCAACTTGAATGGCCTCTTCCTTAGGCATAGGCAATAATCCTTTCGTTCTTATTATTATTCAGGCCTTTTACAGCACCGGCCACATTTAAAAGCTCAGAGTCGCCTTCCGACAAAGGGGGTTAATATACTACAATTAACCTCTATTTTACAATTATTTTTTTCTCAAAACCTCTCAACGGATGCCATCACTCAAAATAAGTGGTCCTGACTCTGTCACAGCAACCGAATGTTCAAAATGTGCTGATGAAGATTTATCCTTGGTGACTACAGTCCATCCATCTTTCAGCACCTTGACTTCATATGTACCAAGGTTGACCATCGGCTCAATCGCCAAAACCATTCCTGCCATGATCCTTGGTGTCGTTTTATTGTCGCTCCCGAAATTGGGGACTTCCGGACCTTCATGCAGGGCGGTCCCAATTCCATGCCCGACAAACTGCTTCACCACTGAATAACCATGTTTTTCAACATGGGCCTGAACAGCAGTGGATATGTCATTAATCCTATTACCAACCCTTGCCTGCGCTATCCCTTTATAGAGCGATTCACGTGTCACCTTAAGCAGGTCGGCTACCTTCGCATCAATTTCTCCAATAGTCAGGGTTGCCGCAGCATCTCCATAAAATCCTTTATAGCAAACACCAAAATCAATGCTGGCTATGTCACCTTCCGCCAGAATCACCTTTTTGGAAGGAATGCCATGCACCACCTGTTCATTAAGTGATACACAGAGACTGCCGGGAAAACCATGGTATCCCTTAAACGCCGGTGTCGCATCATGCTGCCTGGCATATTCCTCAGCCCAGACATCCAACTGCCAGGTAGATATGCCAGCAACAGCTTTTTCCCGCAGCATATTGAGGGCTCCAGCAACAATCTGATTTGCCCTCCGCATGATCTCTATCTCAGATGGCGTTTTCAGAATAATCTGTTTTGCAGTCGCTGGTGCATTGCTCATCTGAATACCAATAATCTCAACAAACCTTAGTCGCTGCCTGGCAGAATAATTGCAATATCCTCCTGTAAGTTAAACCCAAAAGCAATTTATGCTACTTACAAAACTACGAGCTTAGCGACGACCCTTTATTCTGCCCTTCTTCATAAAGCCTTCATAGTTGCGCATCACCATGTGCGACTCAATCTGTGCGATGGTGTCAATTGCCACGCCCACAACAATCAGCAGGGCGGTACCGCCAAAATAAAAAGGTACGTTGTATCTGCTGATCAATACGGTTGGCAGGACGCAAATCACACTGACGTAAATAGCGCCGATAACAGTCAAACGGGTCAAGGCTTTGTCAATAAAGTCTGAAGTCTTTTTCCCGGGCCGAATACCAGGTATGTAGCCACCATGCTTCTTCAGGTTCTCAGCCACATCAACCGGGTTGAAAGTAACAGCCGTATAAAAAAAGCAGAAAAAGACTATAAACGCGACAAACAATATATAATAAAAAATGGTCCCGGGGCTCAACGATGCAGAGACCCTCTGGATCCAATCAATCTGGATAAGACCGCCAATGGTTGCTGGAAACATCATGATTGACGATGCAAAAATCGGCGGAATAACTCCGGCAACATTTATCTTGAGAGGGAGGTGAGAACTTTGTCCACCATAGACCTTACGCCCAACCACCCTTTTGGCATACTGTATGGGAATACGCCTCTGAGCGGTTTCAAAGAAAATTATTGTGCCCACAACCAACACCATCACAACCAGCAGTAAGAGAAGAAAAATAGCATTCATCTCGCCTGCTGAAACCATCTGGATTGTATTGCCTACGGCAGCCGGCATACGGGCCACAATACCGGCAAAAATAATGAGTGAAATACCGTTACCGATACCGCGTTCCGTCATCTGTTCACCCAGCCACATGATAAACGCAGTTCCGGAAGTCAAGGTGATAATGGTCATGATCTTAAACTGCCAGCCAGGAATCATAACTATGGCTTCACCGCCGGGACCGCTCATTCCTTCGAGTCCAACTGAAATGAAAAGACTCTGGATCAAGCTTAGTCCCACAGTTCCATAACGGGTATATTTCGTTATCTGGTGGCGGCCTGATTCTCCTTCCTTTGACAGGGCCTCCAGTTGCGGAATAACAACCGTCAAAAGCTGTATGATAATTGAAGCACTGATATACGGCATGATTCCCAGGGCAAAAATGGAGAAATTCTCCAGCGCCCCACCGGAAAACATGTTGAACATGCCGAACAGGGTCCCGGCATTCTTTTCAAAAAATGCTGCCAGGGCCTCTCCGTTAATACCCGGTGTAGGTATTTGCACACCGATCCTGTAAACCGCGAGCATCAAAAAGGTAAAGATCAACCTTCGGCGCAGCTCAGGTAAAGATGCAGTATTTTTAATTCCTCCGAGCATGCTCCTTAACCCTCGACCGTGCCGCCTGCAGCTTCAATCTTCATTCTGGCCCCCTGGCTGATCTTATCAACAGCCACTGCCAGTGATTTACTCAGTTCACCGTTGGCCAACACTTTAACCAGAGTAGTGCGTTTGTCTATCAAGCCCACCTGGATCAGAGCTTCACGGTCAACACGACTGCCAGGTTCAAAAACTTCAAGGTCGCTGACATGGACAATGGTAAATTCCTTGCGGAAGATATTGGTGAACCCACGTTTGGGCAGCCTTCTCTGCAGGGGCATCTGGCCTCCCTCAAATCCCGGCCTGGTGCCGTATCCTGACCTCGACTTTGCGCCTTTATGGCCTCGGGTAGCTGTCCTGCCGCGCCCTGAACCTTGACCGCGGCCTACTCTTTTTCTTTCCCTGTTGGCTCCCTTGTTAGGAGACAAATTACCTAGGGTCAACATTTTATTATTCCTCCTCAACCGTAACCAGGTGTTCTACTTTACGCAGCATCCCCCTGATCTCAGGTGTATCCTTGCGGACTACAGTCTTTTCTCTTCTTGTGAGCCCCAAGCCGACCAATGTAGCGCGTATCTTCCTGGTGCTGCCAATCTTGCTTTTGGTTAAGGTAACCTTTACTGTTCCAGCCATATCATTACCTACTTCGGATTTATTTGTTTATATTGTGCCAGTCGGCAATTATACGGATAGCTCCTCAGCAGAAATACCCCTGAGAGCTGCAATGCGTTCTGCACTTCTTAACTTCCTCAAACCATCGAGAGTAGCCTTCACCAGGTTATGAGGATTGTGGGAACCAAGACATTTCGTCAGGATATTCTGGACACCTGCTGCTTCAAGAACTGCCCTAACCCCACCACCGGCAATAAGTCCGGTACCTTCAGAAGCCGGTTTCAGCAGTACCGATCCAGCTCCGTATTTTCCAATAATCTGATGGGGAATGGAAGCTGCAGTCAGAGACACATGCTGCATGTCCTTGCGGGCCCGTTCAACACCTTTTCGTATAGCCTCAGGCACCTGATTGGCTTTACCAAGACCGTAGCCAACCTTGCCTTTGCCGTCACCGATAACCACGATGGCGCTGAAGCTAAAACGCCGGCCACCCTTTACAACTTTTGCCACTCTGTTGATAAAAACGATCTTTTCAATCAACTCTGATGCAGAGTCATCTTTTGACCTTTTATATTCCGCCAAAACGTATCTCCCAATTCAAATAATTTTATGGCAATAAAAACTGCTCAACACATTTGCAACTGAAGTCTATTTTACTAGAAAACCAAACCACCTTCCCTGGCACCTTCTGAAAAAGCCTTGACCCTGCCGTGGTAGATATAACCACCGCGATCAAGTACCACCCTTTCAATGCCAGCAGATTTTGCCTTTTCTGCCAGAAGCACACCTACCTTGTTTGCCAAGGCGCATTTTCCTTTGATATCCTCACTCCCGATAGATTTATCCAATGAAGACATGGAAACCAGGGTATGCCCCGTGCTGTCGTCAATGACCTGGGCATAAAAATGTTTGGCACTTTTATAAACACGCATACGCGGTTTATCTGAGGTACCTGTTATCTTCTTCCTAATACGCTTAATACGTTTTTTTCTCGCGACGACTTTAAAATCTGTCTTTGCCATTTCTCTTTACCTGCTATCTTAATTATGACTTGAATCTTTTACAGCACACAACATCGATTTACATGAAATTTTATGCCTTAGCTGCCGACTTACCGACCTTGCGAACGATGTGCTCACCTTCGTACCGGATGCCTTTCCCCTTATAGGGTTCCGGCTTCCTTACTTCACGCAGCCTTGCAGCTGTCAAGCCCAGTAATTCCTTGTCAATGGACTCAAGCATGACAATGTTTGCCTTATCCACCATGGTTGCCGTAACTCCTGCGGGCAGTTTGAAGTTGACCGGATTAGAGTAGCCAACATTAAGAGTAAGGGAGGAGCCTTCGACAGCCATTCGGTATCCAACCCCTTCAACGATTAATTTTTTCTGGAAACCGGTGTCCACGCCTACTACCATATTGTTCACCAGCGACCGAGTCAGACCTTTCATGGCCATGCTCTTTTTGCTCTCATCAATGGTCTCGAACACGAGGTTTCCATCTTCCTCTTTTATTGAGACTTCAGGCCTGATCTCCCGGTCAAGTTTTCCCTTTGGCCCGGTGACAACAACCTTTGATGCCTGTATATCAACCTTGACCCCGCTTGGCAACGGGATCGGTTTTTTTCCTATTCTGGACATGCAATCCTCCTCTTACCGCCTATGATCGCCTCTTTTACCAGGCTTCGCAAAGAATTTCTCCTCCGATACGCAACCGCCGTGCTTCACGGTCGGTCATGACACCCTTGGAGGTCGAAAGAATAGATATTCCCAGGCCACTCAGGACCTTCGGAATATCATCAGCCTTTACATATCGCCTCAAGCCGGGCTTACTTACCCTGCGTATTCCGCTGATAACCAGTTCATCGTTTGGGCCATATTTCAGCTCAATTCTCAGGATGCCCTGCTTGCTATCCTCAATAATTTGATAGTCCTTGATATAGCCTTCTTCACGCAGAACCTTAGCCACATCAACTTTCAGGTTGGACATGGGAATATCCACTGTTTCATATCGAACCATTCCAGCATTTCTTATCCTGGTCAGAAAATCTGCCAGGGGATCGCTCATAGACATTTAGCCTGCTCTCCTTACCAATAATTTTCCAGTTTCATCTGTTGCATCACATAGAACCAGCAGGTAATCACTCCTTAGGAGCACCCCATGTTCCATGGTCAACATTACCAGCTTGACTTGGTCACTCCAGTAATCTCGCCGCGAGAAGCCAGACTTCTGAAGCACAAACGGCACATTCCAAACTTCCTTATAAAAGCGCGAGGCCTGCCGCAAAGCGGACATCGATTGTACGCGCGAACTTGAAATTTTGGTTGCCGCTTACTCTTTGCTATTAATGATTTCTTAGCCAAACCGTCCTCCCTTGGCTGTAATTTTTAATAAGATAATCGGGAAACATTATCTTAATATCCGTTTTAAAATTATTTTTTGAACGGCATCCCTAAAAGCCGTAACAAATGTCTACCTTCCTCATCTGTTTTGGCAGTTGTTGTAATTACCACATTCAAACCCCTGATTTTTTCAATCTTGTCATAATCGATCTCGGGGAAAACAATCTGTTCCTTGATGCCCATGGCAAAATTGCCACGGCCATCAAACATCTTCGGCGACAGACCACGGAAATCTCTGACTCTGGGTATGGCAATATGCACCAGTTTGCTGAAAAAATCCCACATACGTTCCTTGCGCAGCGTGACCCGGCAGCCAATGGGCATACCCTGGCGCAGCTTAAAGGTCGCAATGGATTTCTTTGCCTTGGTGATAACTGCCTTCTGGCCGGCTATAAGAGTTAATTCCTGTGCTGCCAGATCAACAGATTTAGGATTCTGCACTCCCTCACCCAAGCCCATGTTCAGAACAATCTTGCCCAGTTTAGGCACTTCCATGATGTTCTTGTAGCCGAATTCCTCCATGAGTTGAGGAACACATTCTTTCTGATAATATTCATTTATTGTAGACATTAAAATCGCCTCCGGTTACCGCGCACTCTTTCTTACTTCTTCTTACTGGGCTCAACGCTCTCAGAACACTTTTTACAGATCCGCACCTTTGAGCCATCATCAAGAATTTTATTGGCCACGCGAGCTGTATTTGTGCACTTCGGACATACCAGCATCAAATTCGAAACATGAATTGGCGCTTCCTTTTCAATAATTTGACCTTCCTGGCCAGCAGCTCTAGCTTTGGTATGACGCTTGATCATGTTGATACGTTCCACCAATGCCCTGTCGCTTTTCTTGTCAATCTTGAGAATTTTACCGACACGGCCTTTATCCTTGCCTGTAATAACCTCAACCTGATCATTTACTTTCAAAAAATTCTTTCCATGCTGCATAATATCCGCCTCCCGCCTTAATTCCGGCCGGCTCATCATTATTCTCTCAATTATAAAACTTCAGGGGCCAAGGAAATAATCTTCATAAATCCAAGAGCACGAAGTTCTCTTGCAACAGGGCCGAAAATACGGGTACCGATCGGATCACCGCTACCGCTGAGCAGCACTGCACCGTTTTCATCAAATTTAACGGAGGTATCATCCCAGCGTTTTAACTCCTTGGCAGTCCTTACCACCACGGCCCGCATCACATCTCCCTTTTTCACTTTGGAATGCGGAATAGCTTCCTTGACGGTAACCACGATGATATCGCCGATCCCTGCATAACGACGGCGTGTCCCGCCAAGCACCCTGATGCAAAGCACCTTTTTTGCTCCCGAGTTATCAGCCACATTAAGTACTGTTTCTGTCTGTATCATAGTATCACCAAACAACCAGTGGGTTGTGCACCTGTTTTATTTCCAGCTGCCTTGCTGCAGCCTCCATTTTTGCCAAACTCGTCCTTGCCGTCTTCTCTATAAATCAGACGGCCTGCTCCACAACAGAACGTACCCGCCATCTCTTGTTTTTGCTTAATGGCCGGCACTCCTCAATCAAAACAACATCGCCTATATTACAGACATTATTGGGGTCGTCAGCCATATACTTAACCCGCCTGCTCATATACTTGCCATACAGCTTGTGACGAATTCGCCGATCAACCTGAACCACAACGCTTTTGTCCATTTTATTGCTGATCACTGAACCGATTTTCGTTTTACGTGCTATTTTTGTATCACTCATCTGTCATTTTCCATAAATAATTCTGGTGAAGGCTTATACCTCTAATTACACCGATTTCTTTACATTCTTTGCCGTCATTACACGGGCAATATCCTTACGCACCTGATTAAGTCTGCCGGTATTCTCCAGCTGACCGACCCCGTGCTGAAACTTCAGTTTAAAATAATCCTCACGCAGGTCATTCTCTTTTGCCATGAGTTCTTCTTCGCTCATTTCGCCTAGTTTTTTGCGAAGTTCCTTTGCTTTCATAATGTTGTACTCCTTGAGATCACCTTGGTAGCAAAAGGCAGTTTATTACCTGCCAACCTCAGTGCCTTGAATGCCAGCTCTTCGTCAACTCCTGTCAACTCATAAAGGATACGTCCGGGCTTGATGGGTGCTACCCACTGCTCAGGGCTGCCTTTACCTTTGCCCATCCTGGTTTCAGCCGGTTTCTTGGTCAAAGGCTTATCCGGGAAAACCCTGATCCACATCTTACCACCACGCTTTACAGTCCTGCTGATGGTGATACGGGCAGCTTCAATCTGCTGGGCAGTCATGCGTCCGCATTCCATAGCTTTCAAGGCATACTCACCAAAATTGATGGTGGACCCCCGATAGGCAGTGCCACGCATATTGCCCTTCATTTGTTTTCTATGTTTGACTTTTTTCGGACTTAACATCGATATTCCTCGATTTACAGCAGGTTATATTTCCTGCCGGTTAATACATTGTCTGAGTTCTTATTCCTCTTCCATTACATCAAGGACTTCGCCTTTGAAGATCCAGACCTTTACACCTATTATGCCGTAGGTAGTCTTGGCCTCTGCCAGGCCGTAATCAATATCAGCGCGAAGTGTATGCAGCGGCACCCTTCCTTCACGGTACCATTCTCTCCTGGCCATCTCAGCGCCGCCCAAACGACCAGAACAGGAAATCTTTATACCCTTGACACCAAAACGTAGAGCGGTGTTGACAGCCTTTTTCATGGCCCGGCGGAAAGCTATACGTCGTTCCAACTGCATGGCAACATTTTCTGCAACCAGCTGAGCGTCCGCCTCAGGCCTTCTCACTTCCTGGATGTCGATAACGGATTCCCTGTTGGTCAGCTTATCGAGATCCTGCTTCAAGGCCTCAATCTCTACACCTTTTTTTCCCAATAATAATTCCGGGTCTTGCGGTGTGGAGCTTCACCCTTAATTTCTCACCGGTTCTTTCCACGTTTATTCTCGCAATACCGGCATGAAAGAGCCTCTTCTTCAGATACTTCCTTATTGCCTGGTCTTCCAAAAGATACTTGGAATAGTCTTTGTCAGCATACCAGATAGACTCCCAGCTCCTTGTAATGTTGAGCCGCAAACCAATAGGATTAACTTTTTGACCCAAAATCTTCCTCCATTTACTCTATCGTTATTTAATAACCATGCCTGCACGAAACAGCGCGTACCGATTACTGCTCATCCAAAACAACCGTAATATGGCTTGTCCTTTTCAATATCCTGTTTGCACGCCCCATGGCACGAGGCCTGATTCTTTTCAGAGTTGGCCCGCCATCAATATAGATCTTTTTGACATACAAGGTATCGACATCAATTTCCTGGCTCTGACTTGCATTTGCCACCGCCGACTCAATAACTTTCCGGATAATCTGCGCACCTTTTTTGGACATAAAACGCAGTGTGGTTATTGCCTTGTCTGCCTCAAGCCCTCTGACAACGTCAGCGACTAAACGGGCTTTCTGTGGTGATATCCGAATAAACCGAGCAACCGCCTTTGCTTCCATGGCGTAAACTCCTTTTGTCTCTTACTAAACTTTTTTAACTTCCTGAACTTAACCAGTTATAACGCTCCTAATCCCTGGTCAGCTATGACTTTATTTCTTCACTTTCCTGTCACCGGCATGACTATAAAAAGTCCTGGTCGGAGAAAATTCACCCAATTTATGGCCAACCATATTTTCGGTAACAAACACCGGAATGAATTTCCTGCCATTATGCACTGCAAAGGTCAATCCCACCATGTCAGGAATGATGTCAGACCGTCTTGACCAGGTCTTAATGACCTTCCTTGATTGGGTCTCCTTGGCCTGCAGTACTTTTCTCATGAGATGGTCATCAATAAATGGACCTTTTTTCACAGAACGAGCCACTTTTTCTACCCCCTAAAACAGTCTTATGACCTCTTTTTAACAATATCCCTATCAGAGGGTTTCCGCCCTCTTGTCTTATAACCCTTGGTTGGCATACCCCATGGTGTACATGGATGCCGCCCACCGGAACTCTTGCCTTCACCGCCGCCCATTGGATGATCAACCGGATTCATGGCCACACCACGCACATGCGGGCGTCTGCCCATCCAACGAGCACGACCTGCTTTCCCCAACTTCTGACTTTCATGCTCAGAATTGCCGATCTGTCCAATACACGCCCGGCATTTTTTATGAAAACGACGAACCTCGCCGGATGGCAATTTTACCAGAACATGGTCGCCCTCTTTTGCCATCAACTGGGCTGATGCACCGGCACTTCTCACCATCTGTGCACCCTTGCCGATTTTCATTTCAACATTATGGATAATTGTACCTAGCGGGATACCGCCCATGGCCAGGCAATTGCCGGCTTTGATATCCACATTATCCCCTGCCTCAATCGTATCACCAACTTTTATGCCGGCCGGCGACAGGATATACCTTTTTTCACCGTCAGAGTAAAAAAGCAGAGCAATATTGGCAGAACGGTTTGGATCATATTCAATGGCAGCAACCTTGGCCGAAACATCAACCTTGTTCCTCTTAAAGTCAATGACCCTGTATTTTCTTTTGTGTCCCCCCCCCAATATGACGGGAGGTTATGCGGCCATTATTGTTTCTTCCACCTGAATTATTTAATTTCCTAACCAGACTTTTCTCAGGTCTCCCCTTGGAAAGCTCAGGATTAATAATGGAAACGTGGTTCCGTTTCCCTGGTGATGTTGGTTTATATGTTTTAATAGCCATTTCAAACCCCGATAATTTTCAACTGCTGTAATTCCCACCCCATGGCTGGGGCTGTTTGCCAAGTTGGCTCCGGAAGCATTCTTACCGTTACCAACCCGGTTCGATGTCTCACTTAACCCGGAATCCTCTATAAATCTTCCAGAAAATTAATTTTCCCTTCTTTCAGAGTTATATAAGCCTTTTTCCAATCAGGAGTGCGGCCCATGTACTTTCCAACTTTTTTCTGTTTGCCCCTGACTTTTACGGTCCTGACATTGGCAACCTTGACATTGAAGACCTGTTCAACTGCTTCCTTGATCTCAACCTTGTTGGCTTTCATGTCCACCTTGATCACTGCCTTGCCGTAATTCTCCTGCAGTTGATCTCCCTTTTCAGTAAGGCAGGGGCCCTTGATTACACTGTATTTATTCATGACAACAACCTCTCTTCCAGCTGACCCAGGCATGGCTGCAGCAAAATAAGCCGGCGATGCAGCAGTATATCATAGACATTAAGACCGTCAGCCTGAATCACTTTATAACCTTGTACGTTGCGGGAGGATTTTTCCAGGTTTTCATTTTTCCCAGGAATTACAATCAACCCGTTTTCGATGTTAAGCTTCTTCATGATCTCAACAAACTGCTTAGTCTTTATATCGGCAAGATCAAAACCATCAAGGACAACCATATTGTCCTCCGAAAATCTAGCGCTGAGCGCCATACGCACACCAAGCCTGCGGACCTTCTTGGGCAGCTTGTAGCTGTAATCCCTCGGTTTCGGTCCAAAAGTCACGCCGCCGCCGCGCCATAACGGAGAGTTGTTTGTACCGGCGCGGGCTCTGCCTGTCCCTTTCTGACGATAGGGCTTTGCACCACCGCCGCGCACTTCATTTCTGGTCTTTGTACTAGCAGTGCCAGCCCGTCGGTTGGCCAACTGCATCTTTACAACATCATGCAGAATGTGCTTTTTGACCTCAAGTCCAAAGAGGGCATCATTCAATTCGACCTCTCCAACTTTTTTATTATCGGTATTATATACCTCTGTTACTGCCATTTTGAGTTCTCCTCAAACAGCCGCTTTTAGCGACTAACCCTTTATTTAATATAGATCTGCAGAAGTCCCTGTTTGGCACCCGGCACAGATCCTTTGACCAGCATGATGTTCTCATCAGCACGAACATCTACTACGGTCAGGTTCTTTTTAGTTATCAGTTCACCACCCATACGGCCGGGCATCTTCTTACCTTTAAGCACACGACTGGGCGTGGCGGAACAGCCGATCGACCCCGGACGCCTGTGAAAATTCGAGCCATGGGTCTTCCTGCCGCCCTTAAAACCGTACCTTCTGATGACACCCTGGAATCCACGGCCCTTACTCTTGCCACTGATATGGACTTCGTCTCCAATCTTGACTATCTCGGCAAGCTGGATTTCCTGGCCAAGTTCATACGCTTCAGTATCCGTGACCCTGAACTCCTTAATATGATAAAATCCACCTTTGGCAGCAGCTTTGCAATGCCCCGCCTCCGGCTTGTTTATTCGTGATTCCTTCTTGGATCCAAAACCTACCTGGATAGCATTATAGCCTTCCTTGGCCTCGGTTTTTTTCTGAAGAACCACGCATGGACCCGCCTCTATAACTGTCACAGGTATAGCCTGCCCCTGCTCAGAGTAGATTCTGGTCATTCCAATTTTCTTACCAAGCAATCCCATTGTATTCGGCATTGTACTGTACACTCACTTCTTTAAATTTAACTGCTTAACAACCGGGGTGGCGCTAATCACCTCACGCCCCGGGAATCACTGCCAAAATTATGGCAGTTTGATCTCTACATCGACACCAGCCGATAGTTCCAACTTCATCAGGGAGTCTATGGTCTGCTGGGTCGGATCCAGAATATCAAGCAGCCGACGATGCGTCCGCATTTCAAACTGCTCCCTGGATTTCTTATCCACATGCGGTGAACGCAGAACACAATACTTATTGATTGTCGTCGGCATGGGAATCGGACCGGCTACGGTAGCACCGGTTCGCTTTGCCGTCTCTACGATTTCCTTAGTGGACTGATCCAACAGTTTATGATCATATCCCTTCAGCTTTATTCGAATTTTATCAGTTGTAACCATGATCGTTTCTTTTCCTATTCGATAATTTCGCTGATAACGCCTGCACCAACCGTACGGCCGCCTTCACGAATTGCAAAACGAAGCTCTTTTTCCATGGCGATCGGGGTGATCAGCGTGCCTTCAAACGATATATTGTCACCGGGCATCACCATCTCTACGCCCTCGGGCAGTGTTACGATTCCGGTCACGTCTGTTGTACGGAAGTAAAACTGAGGACGATAGCCATTGAAGAACGGCGTATGACGACCACCTTCCTCTTTTGTTAAAATATAGCCCTCGGCCTTGAACTTCGTATGCGGGGTGATGGAACCGGGAGCCGCCAATACCTGGCCGCGCTCAATATCCTCACGCTTGACACCGCGAAGAAGGGCGCCAATGTTGTCTCCTGCCTGGCCCTGGTCCAAAAGCTTACGGAACATCTCAACTCCGGTTACCGTGGTCTTCTGGGTCTCCTTGATGCCGACAACCTCTACTTCCTCACCCACCTTGATTATGCCTCGCTCTACACGGCCTGTCGCTACTGTACCACGACCGGAAATTGAAAAAACATCCTCTACAGGCATCAGGAAAACGCTTGTCTATATCACGCTTAGGCTCAGGAATGAATGAATCAACTGCATCCATCAACTCCCAGATGCACTTCGTCGCTGCCTCGTCTTCCGGATTCTCCAAAGCCTTTAAGGCGCTGCCCTGGATGATCGGGGTGTCGTCACCCGGAAACTCATACTTGTCTAAAAGCTCACGAAGCTCCATGTCCACAAGCTCGATCAGCTCAGGATCGTCTACCATGTCGCACTTGTTCAAAAATACTACCATCGAAGGGACACCTACCTGGCGGGCAAGCAGGATGTGCTCACGGGTCTGAGGCATCGGACCGTCGTCGGCTCCAACTACCAGAATCGCTCCGTCCATCTGCGCTGCACCCGTGATCATATTCTTGATGTAGTCAGCATGACCGGGACAGTCAACATGCGCATAATGACGCTTGTCTGTCTCATACTCTACATGCGCTGTTGCAATCGTGATGCCGCGCTCTTTCTCTTCCGGAGCCTTATCAATCTCGTCAAAGGCTGTAAAGGTTGCCTGGCCCTTGGTCGCCAATACGCGAGTGATTGCGGCGGTCAACGTAGTCTTACCATGATCAATATGACCAATCGTCCCTACGTTTACATGCGGTTTCGTTCGCTCAAATTTTTCCTTTGCCATTTTCTATACCCCCAATTCTGAAACTCAAATATCTATTTACTGTTATAAAGTTTCCTAAATTTCCTATTTATTTTCTATTTTTCATATCAAATCCCCCGTATCCGGTGGATTATAGCTTCTGCTTTTTTCTCAGGCACCCGGTCATAGGATACAAACTGCATGGTGAATGTGGCTCTACCCTGGGTGGCCGACCGTAAATCTGTTGAGTAACCAAACATTTCAGCCAGCGGCACATGTGCCTTTACTACCTGGTAGTTCTTCCGACTCTCAACACCGTTTATTTTAGCCCGTTTGGAATTGAGATCACTCATCACATCACCGAGATAGTCATCGGGCACAATTACCTCAAGATCCATTATTGGGCTCAAGAAGTATGGGACTTGCTTCAGCCGCCCCCTTTCGCATGGCCATAGTTGCAGCAACACCAAAAGCCATTTCGGTAGAGTCTTCCTCATGGTAAGAGCCGTCTACCAGTGCCACATGCAAATCTACCAGCGGAAAACCAATCAGTGGACCCGAATCAAGACTGTCCTTCACTCCTCGCTTGATGGCTTCAATAAACTGGGCTGGAACCTGTTCAGAGATAATGCGACTCTCAAAAGTGAATCCGGTTCCTCGTTCAGCCGACTTAAGCTCAAGCCATACTTGGCCGTATTGCTGTTTCCCTGCAGTTAGATGCTCAAATTTGCCTTCAGCTCTTGCAGCAGCACTTATACTTTCCTTATAGGCAACCTGCGGTTTGCCGATATTAGCTGCTACCTTAAACTCTCGAACCAGACGATCAACAATTACTTCGAGGTGAAGTTCACCCATTCCGGAAATTATTGTCTGGCCTGTATCTTCATCCGTCTTTACATGAAATGACGGGTCTTCCTTTTCTATCTTGCCAAGGCTCTCATAAAGTTTTTCCTCATCAGCCTTGCTTTTCGGCTCAATGGCAATAGATATAACAGGTTCCGGAAAATCTATGGTCTCAAGCCGAATTGAATCCCCTGATTGACAGAGGGTGTCTCCCGTTGTGGTGAAGCGTAATCCAACAAGAGCCGCTATGTCTCCGGCAGAGATTGTCTGCACATCTTCCCTTTTATTGGCATGCAGTTTAACGATCCGGCCGATCTTCTCTTTTTTTCTTTTTCCCGGATTGTAAACCTGAGAGCCAACCTTCAAAACTCCGGAATAAACCCTGACAAATGCCAGGTTTCCCACAAAGGGGTCCGAGACAATTTTAAAGGCCAATCCACAGAAATTTTCTGCTTTACTTGCCTTGCGAGTCTCAACTTCGCCTTTACTGTTGACCCCTTCCACCGGCGGCACATCCAAAGGCGATGGCAAATAGGCAATCACTGCATCAAGCAGGGGCTGTACTCCTTTGTTCTTAAAGGCGCTGCCACAGAGTACAGGTACCAATTGCAGCTTGAGCGTTGCATTTCTTACAGCCTTGTAAAGCACATCAGCAGATACCGGCTGCTCTTCCAAGTATTTTTCCATGACCTCCTCATCGAAGTCGGCCAACTTCTCGAGGAGCGTCATACGGACGGCCGAAGATTCCTCGGTGAATTCTTCAGGGATATCTTCTTCTGTAAATTGCGACCCCTTCGACTCTTCGTCGAAAACCAGCATTTTTTCTGTTATGAGGTCAATGACCCCCCTAAAGCCGGCTTCACTGCCTACCGGGATCTGAATCGGCAGTGGGTTGGCTCCGAGCCGCTCCTTCATCATTGCCACGCAATTCCAATAATCAGCGCCTATGCGGTCCATCTTGTTCACAAAGGCAATACGCGGAACATGATAATGATCGGCTTGCCGCCAAACGGTTTCAGACTGGGGTTCTACCCCGCCAACCGCACAAAAGATAGCTATGGAGCCATCCAGCACCCTAAGACTGCGTTCCACCTCAATGGTAAAATCCACATGCCCAGGGGTATCTATTATATTTATTTTATGGTCATGCCAGGTACAGGTTGTGGCGGCTGAGGTAATTGTAATGCCGCGTTCCTGTTCCTGTTCCATCCAGTCCATGACTGCAGTGCCTTCATGAACCTCGCCCATTTTATATGAGCGACCGCTATAATATAATATCCTCTCTGTTGTAGTGGTCTTGCCGGCATCGATATGGGCCATAATCCCAATGTTTCGAAGTTTGGCAAGAGGAAAATCGGCTGCCACGGATTCTCTCTTTCCTCAAGTTAAGTTTCCTTTCTGAAGTTAATTGATTCGCCGAGACACCGTTTCCTTCACTCGTCAAAAGGTGGCCATTTTTACTCTAAGCCGAGCCTTTTGTCAATTCACTAAATCCAACTGAGTTAATTAAATTCTTTTTACCACCTGTAATGGGCAAAGGCCTTGTTAGCTTCTGCCATTCGGTGCGTATCATCCCGTTTCTTCACAGAACCGCCACGTTCATTATAGGCATCCAGCAGTTCAGCTGCGAGTTTCTCAGACATCGTCCTGCCTGAACGGGCCTTGGCAAAACTGATAATCCATCTGATTGCCAAAGCATTTCTGCGTTCCGGCCGTACTTCAACGGGAACCTGATAGGTTGCACCACCCACACGCCTCGATTTTACTTCAACTTTAGGCCGCACCATCTCCATGGCCTTGTCAAAGACAGCAATCGGTTCAGCATCGGTGACCTGTTTGCCTACAATATCCATAGCACCGTAAAAAATTTTCTGGGCTACACTTTTTTTACCACGCTCCATGATCCCATGGGTAAATTTACTTACCAGCACACTGTTATAGCGGGGATCCGGTTCAATGGTTCGCTTTTCTGTAATCTTACGCCTGGGCATCTAAAATAAACCTCCTAAAACGTCAATTATCCTTAAACTATTTCGGCCGTTTAGCTCCGTATTTGGAACGACCCTGACGCCGGTCGGAAACACCCAAAGCATCAAGAGTACCACGTACAACATGATAGCGAACACCGGGAAGGTCCTTTACCCTACCCCCACGAATCAGAACTACAGAGTGTTCCTGCAGGTTATGTCCAATTCCTGGGATATAAGAGGTGACCTCGATACCATTAGTCAACCTCACCCGGGCAACTTTTCGAAGTGCGGAGTTTGGTTTTTTCGGTGTAGTCGTATACACGCGGACACACACTCCCCTTTTCTGAGGAGATCCCTTAAGTGCCGGAGTGTCGCTTCTTTTTTTGGCCGACTTGCGGCCATGTCTTACCAGTTGATTTATGGTTGGCATTGATTCCAACTCCTGTAAAAATATATTTAGTTATCGGTTTTTAAACCTGTTTATTTTGAACATCCCAAAAGACGAAAATAGATACCTTACATAACCTTTCTTGTCAAGAATAATCTTGATTCCTGTTGTCCACTATTTTCCCTCGATACGGTATTGAGGCAAACCGGTACCCGCAGGAATCAACCTTCCCATGATCACATTTTCCTTGAGCCCAAGGAGCCTGTCTACTTTACCTGCCATGGCGGCATTTGTCAGAACCTTCGTAGTCTCCTGAAAGGAAGCGGCAGAAATAAAACTGTCAGTGGAGAGGGAGGCTTTTGTCACACCGAGAAGTAACGATTCTGCAACTGCAGGCTTTCCTTCACCCGAATTAATGATCTTCTCATTCTCCTCTTCGAAAACCCACCATTCGACCTGTTCACCGAGCATGAAAGTGGAGTCACCCGGATCGCTTATCAGGACCCGGCGCAGCATCTGCCGCACAATAACCTCAATATGCTTGTCATTGATCTTAACGCCCTGCAAACGGTAAACCTCCTGAATCTCATTCACCAGGAAACGTGACAGCTCCTTGACGCCAAGCACACGAAGAATGTCATTGGGGAGTGGTGAACCATCCATCAAAGGTTCACCTGCTTTTACATAGTCAGCCTCATGGACGCTGACATGCTTGGCTTTTGGTATCAGATATTCCTTGGGCTCACCAATATCAGGCGTGATAACAACCCGCCGCTTGCCCTTAAGATCCTTACCAAAGGAGACCCTGCCGTCAATTTCTGTGATAATGGCATGATCCTTGGGTTTGCGTACTTCGAAAAGCTCGGCAACCCTTGGCAGACCGCCTGTAATATCCTTGGTTTTGGTTGTTTCCCTCGGAATCTTTCCTACAACGGTACCTGGTTGAATCGTATCTCCTTCGTTAACGGAAATAATGGAGCCAACCGGCAAGGAATAGCGGGCCGGGGAACCTGTTCCCGGCAGCTTAAGTGTTCTGCCGCGCTTATCTTTGACTGTGATGCGCGGATTCATATCGCCGCTTAAACGTGACTGGACAATTACCTTGCTCGCTTTGCCGACAACCGGGTCAACACGTTCCTGCATGGTTGATCCTTCAACTATATCACCATACTTGACGATACCTCCGACCTCACAGACAATAGGTATGGTATATGGGTCCCAGTCAGCAAGAATGGTGCCGGGCTCTACCTGCCGGCCGTCATCAGTTAACAACTGGGCTCCATAGTTGACCGGGTAGCGCTCGCGTTCCCGACCATCAGCCGCATGGATTGACATGACACCATTACGGTTCATGACAACCATCCTGCCTTTATCATTTTTAACAAAATGGATATCGTGGAATTTAATTTCGCCACCATACTGGGTACGGATTTCAGCCGATTCTACGCGCCGACTTGCCGTACCTCCAATATGGAAAGTCCGCATGGTAAGCTGTGTTCCAGGCTCACCAATAGACTGTGCAGCAATGATGCCGATGGCTTCACCCAGGTTGACCATATGTCCACGCCCCAGATCACGACCATAGCACATGACACAAACACCCCTCTTGGAGCGGCAGCTGAGCACTGAACGGATCAAGACACGGTCAATGCCGGACGCCTCGATTATTTCGACCTTCTCTTCTGTGATCTGCTCATTGGCGGAAACAAGCAATTCATCGGAAAATGGATCATAGATATCTTCAAGGGCGACACGTCCCAGAATACGCTCGCCAACCCGCTGAATTACCTCACCACCTTCCATGAGAGGCTCGGCCCAGGTACCATCAATGGTATTACAGTCCGTTTCAATAATGGTTGAGTCCTGGGCTACATCGACCAGCCTTCTCGTGAGGTATCCGGAGTTTGCTGTTTTAAGTGCTGTATCTGCAAGACCTTTACGGGCACCGTGGGTTGATATAAAATACTCCAACACGCCAAGGCCTTCCCGGAAATTAGCCTTAATAGGCGACTCGATGATGGCACCAGACGGTTTGGCCATCAGGCCTCGCATACCCGCCAGCTGACGAATCTGATCCTTGCTACCCCTGGCACCTGAGTCAGCCATGATAAAAATGGGATTAAAACTCGGTACCTCCACAACTTTCTTATCAGGACCGCGTACGTAATCAACACTCATCTCATCCATCATTTCCTGGGCAACTTCCTCAGTGGCCTTTGACCAAACATCGATCACCTTGTTGTATTTTTCACCAACAGTAATCAGGCCATCTGTATACTGACTTTCAACATCAAGCACCTGACTTTCCGCTTTGGCCAGAATATTTTCCTTGTTGACCGGAATTATCATGTCATTGACACAGACGGATATTCCAGCACGGGTGGCATATTCATACCCCAGATCCTTCAGACGGTCTGCGAGGATGACAGTTTCCTTAGTCCCGGCATTCCGATACGTATAATCAATCAACCAGGCCAGTTCCTTCTTGGTCATGACCTTGTTGACCACGCTGAAAGGCACATTGGCCGGCAACAATTCACTGAGCAGAACCCGGCCGATGGTGGTTTCCACCAGCTGCCCGTCGAGGCGGACCTTGACCTTGGCATGCAATTCCGCCGCATCCTGGTCGTAGGCTATCCTTGCTTCATCAATTGAAGAAAAACAACTACCCTCGCCTTTAGCGAAAATCTTCTCTCTGGTCATGTAATACAGACCAAGAACTATGTCCTGGGTCGGGATGATGACCGGACCGCCGTTGGCAGGCGAGAGAATATTGTTGGTGGACATCATCAGCACCCGGGCTTCGGTCTGGGCCTCAACAGATAAGGGTACATGTACAGCCATCTGGTCGCCGTCAAAATCGGCGTTGAATGCCATGCACACCAATGGATGAAGCTGGATTGCCTTTCCCTCAATCAGGACAGCTTCAAAGGCCTGCATGCCAAGACGATGCAGGGTTGGAGCACGGTTGAGAATAACAGGATACTCGGTTACCACATCCTCCAGAACATCCCAAACTTCCTTGGTGCCCTTCTCCACCATCTTACGGGCACTCTTGATGGTCGTTACGTAGCCAAGGAGTTCCAGTTTATGATAAATAAAAGGCTTAAACAACTCCAGAGCCATCTTCTTGGGAATACCACACTGGTGCAGCCGTAGATGCGGCCCGGCAACAATAACCGAACGGCCGGAATAATCGACCCTCTTGCCAAGGAGATTCTGGCGGAAACGTCCCTGTTTGCCCTTGAGCATATCACTGAAAGACTTGAGCGGTCTTTTATTGGGACCGGTGATAACCCTGCCGCGCCTGCCGTTATCAAAAAGCACATCAACAGCTTCCTGCAGCATGCGTTTTTCATTGCGTACGATGATATCCGGGGCATCAAGCTCAAGAAGTCTTTTCAGCCTGTTGTTCCGGTTGATGACCCTTCGATAGAGATCATTAAGATCAGACGTTGCAAAACGTCCACCCTCAAGAGGCACCAAAGGCCGCAAATCCGGTGGTAGAACCGGGATCACTTCCAGGATCATCCATTCAGGCCTGTTGCCGGAGTCACGAAATGCCTCAACAACCTTCAGCCTTTTACCCAGTTTGGTTCGTTTAGTTTCAGAACCTGTGGAGCGCATCTCCTCACGAATGATAGCTGAAAGTTCCACGAGATTGATGGACTTGAGTAGTTCCCTGATGGCCTCTGCACCGATACCCACTGTAAACTGATCAGCGTGTTCTTCAAGTTTAGCGCGGTACTCCCCCTCGTTCAACAACAAACCGGGAAACATGCCATCCACTTCAGAACTTGTTACTACGTAGGCCTCAAAATAAAGGATTTTTTCCAGCTGCTTTAAGGTCATGTCAAGCAGGTTGCCAATCTTGGTCGGCAAACTCTTCAGAAACCAGATATGGGCCACAGGTGCAGCCAGTTCGATATGCCCAAGTCTTTCACGCCGGACCTTGGACTGGATCACCTCTACACCACATTTTTCACAGACCACACCACGGTGCTTCATGCGCTTATACTTGCCGCAATTACACTCATAATCCTTTACAGGTCCGAAAATCTTGGCACAGAACAGGCCATCTCTTTCCGGCTTGAAAGTCCGGTAGTTTATGGTCTCCGGTTTTTTCACTTCTCCATGGGACCAGTCCCGAATTTTGCCTGGAGAAGCAAGAGAAATTCTTACAGAATTGAAACTTACAGGTTTCTTGGCTTTAGCAAAAAAGCTAAACAGTTCTTCCACGTCAGCTCCTATCTATTGAAGTAAAAGGCAATAAGCCGTTTATTTATTTTAAGTATCACTTTTCTTCGTCTAACAGTTCTACATCCAGGCACAGGCCTTGGAGTTCCTTAACCAGAACGTGAAATGATTCAGGCAACCCGGTTTCCAGGAAATTCTTTCCTTTGACCAGATTTTCATACATGGTCGTTCTCCCTTCGACATCATCAGACTTGACGGTCAAAAACTCTTTGAGAGTATAAGCAGCTCCGTATGCCTCCATGGCCCAGACTTCCATCTCACCGAGCCGCTGACCGCCAAACTGCGCCTTGCCGCCCAGTGGTTGCTGGGTCACCAGGGAGTAGGGACCTGTTGATCTGGCATGGATCTTATTATCAACCAGATGATGCAGCTTCAACATATACATTGTTCCTGTCGTTATCGGCTTATCAAATTGATTACCGGTCAAACCGTCATACAGTATGCTCTGTCCGGTTTCATCCATACCGGCTTCCACCAGCAGGCTGCGGATCTCAGCTTCTGCAGCACCATCAAAAACCGGGGTGGCGATATGAACTCCTTCTCCATATTTCCTGGCCATGTCAAGAAGCTCATCATCAGAAAGCCCCTTAGTCAGTTCTTTGTATTCCTGAGCTGAATAAATCTTTTTCAGTTTCTTCTTCACCTCAGCAAGTTCATGACGCTCCGCAAACTGCTGTAACTGTTCACCCAGCTTCTTGGCGGCACAGCCCAAATGAGTTTCAAGCACCTGGCCCACGTTCATACGTGAAGGCACACCCAAGGGGTTGAGCACGATATCCACAGGTGTTCCGTCAGCAAAATAGGGCAGATCCTCTACCGGTAAAATACGGGAGACGACACCCTTGTTGCCATGGCGCCCTGCCATCTTGTCACCCACTGCCAGTTTCCGCTTTACAGCGACATAAACCTTCACCATGCGGATAACTCCCGGGGGAAGATCATCCCCCTTACGCTGGCGGTTTATGATGCCTTCATAGCGATCCCGGACAAGCTTGGCCTGCTCACGGTATTGAGAAAAAGAGGACTCAGCCTTTTCTCCCACCTTCTTCCAACCTGAAAAATCAATTTCATGCAGTTTGGCAAATTCAGCCTGCTCAACAATCTCCCGAGTAAATTTCTTGCCCTTGGCCAGAAGCGTCTTTTTATCCTTGCCTATCAGGGCAGCCGTAGCTATCTTACCCACCAGCAATTCGCCCAGTGCATTACGGACACCCTTTTTCAGGCAGCGAATCTCGTCTTCCATATCCTTGGTAAGTTTATCAACTTCCATATCTTCAATGGCAAGGGAACGCTCATCCTTGTCAACCCCTTTACGGGAAAAAACCTTGGCGTCAATGACAACACCTTCAACTCCGGGGGGCACCCGCAGGGAAGAATCCTTCACATCACCAGCCTTGTCACCAAATATGGCCCGCAGCAGTTTTTCCTCAGGGGAAAGCATGGTTTCACCCTTGGGAGTTACCTTGCCCACCAGAGGATCACCGGGTTTGACTTCAGCACCAATTCTGACAATGCCGCTTTCATCAAGATTTCTTAGGGCCTCTTCCCCGACATTGGGAATATCTCTGGTAATTTCCTCCTTGCCCAATTTGGTGTCCCTGGCCATGGTCTCAAAAACCTCAACATGAACAGAGGTATATGTATCATCCTTTAAAAGTCTCTCGGAGAGCAGGATAGAGTCCTCAAAATTATATCCCCTCCAGGTCATGAAGGCGATAGTCACATTTTTACCCAGAGCCAGTTCACCCTGATCACAGGAGGGTCCATCCGCAAGAACGGTGCCCTTGGTAACCCTCTGTCCTAAATAAACAAGAGGCTTCTGAGTAAAACAGGTATTCTGGTTCGATTTTTTGAACTTACTCAAACGATAGACACCAACTCCGGTCAGAAAACCATCGGTTCCCGGCTCATCATAATTAACCACGATACGGGTGGCATCCACCTCCTCCACAACACCTTCGCCACCAGCCAGCAAACATGTCCCTGAATCTCTGGCAACCACTTTTTCAAGGCCTGTTCCAATCAATGGCGCAGATGTACGCAAGAGCGGCACAGCCTGGCGCTGCATGTTGGAACCCATCAAGGCCCGGTTGGCATCGTCATTCTCCAGAAAAGGAATCAAGGCGGTAGCAACAGAAACAAGCTGATTCGGCGCCACATCGATGTAAGTGATCTGATCTCCAGAGGTAATAATGACCTCTCCTTCTTCGCGGGCAATGAGATTACCGTCGACAATTTTACCTTTTTCATCCAGCTCAACCTTGGCATGAGCGATTAACTCATTTTTTTCCGCCATGGCGTTCAAATATACGACTTCATCTGTTATTTCCCTATCAATCACCTTCTGGTAAGGAGTTTCGATAAAACCGAATTCATTAACCCGGGCGTATGCAGCCAGTGAAACAATGAGACCGATATTGGGGCCTTCCGGAGTTTCTACAGGACATATCCTGCCATAATGGGTGGGATGGACATCCCTGACCTCAAAACCTGCACGCTCTCTTGACAAACCACCGGGACCAAGAGCGCTCAATCGCCGTTTATGTGTCACTTCGGACAGGGGATTGGTTTGATCCATGAACTGTGATAGCTGGCTCGTACCAAAGAATTCCTTAATAGCCGAGGTGATGGGCTTGGGGTTTATCAGGTCATGGGGCATGAGGGTTTCGACTTCCTGAAGGGTCATGCGCTCCCGAATTGCACGTTCCATGCGTACCAACCCTATACGGTACTGATTTTCAACAAGCTCCCCTACAGTTCGTACACGCCTGTTCCCCAGATGGTCAATGTCATCAACCTTGCCCTGTTCATCTTTCAGGCGGACAAGGTACCGAACGGATTCGATAATATCTTCCTTGGTCAAGGTCTTCACCGAGATATCAGTATCGATCTTGAGTCGGGCATTGATTTTGAATCTTCCTACTTCAGAAAGGTCATAGGTGGCAGGATTAAAAAACAGATTGTTGAAAAAAGAGCTGGCCACTTCCAGGGTAGGAGGGCTGCTCGGGCGCAGACGTCTGTAAATCTCAAGCAGAGCCTCATCGGTATCTGCCACCTTATCAAGGGCTAGTGTCTTTCTAAATGAATCCGTTACATGGGTGCCGTCTATAAAAAGAATTTCAAATTTCTTTATCTTGGCATCAAGTATAGAATCTAAAACAGACTCTGTGATTTCAGAATTAAGCTGAGCGATTACCTCCCCGGAAGACTTATCCACTAAGTCCTGGGCCAGATATTTGCCCAGGAGTTCTTCCCGCTCAACATCAAATTCTTTCAGCTTGGCTTCCGCCATTTTCTTGAGAAGAGCCTTGCTTATTTTTCTTTGTTTTTTGACCAGCACTTCGCCCGTCTTCGTGTCAAGTATATCCCGGACGGCACGCTGCCCCAGCAAAATTTCAGGATCAAACTCCTTTTTAAACTTCTTGCGTTTAACCGATATTTTCTCTGACTTGTAAAAAAGGGCCAGAAGCTCTTCAGAAGTGTATCCAAGAGCCCTCAACAAAGTGGTCACCGGAAACTTTCTGCGCCGGTCGATACGAACATAGAGCACATCTTTGACATCAAATTCAAGATCGATCCATGAACCACGTACCGGAATAATTCTGGCAGAATAAAGGAGTTTACCACTGGAGTGGGTTTTACCGTTGTCATGGGCATAAAAAAGTCCGGGAGACCTTTGCAACTGGCTTACAATAACCCGTTCAGTTCCATTAACGACAAAAACTCCAGCCCTGGTCATTAACGGCACAGACCCCAGGTACACCTCCTGCTCCTTGATGTCCCTGATGCTCTGGACTCCAGTCTCCGCATCGGTATCATACGTCACCAAACGTACGGTAATCTTAATGGGCACATCAAAGGTCATTCCCCTTTCCTGGCATTCTTCTACCGTATATTTCGGTTCTCCATAATTGTAACGGACAAATTCTAAAAAGCATGTGCCGTTAAAATCCGAAATCGGGAAAATATTTTTAAAGATTCCTTGCAGTCCTACATCCTCTCTTTCATCCGGAGCTGCATGTAACTGCAGGAATTTTTCATAGGAAATTCTCTGCATCTCAATGAGATGTGGAATCTCAACAATACTAGTGGTTTTGGCAAAATTCTTTCTGACTCTGTTCATCGTCCCCATCGAGCAATGCCCTCGTCTAGTGTAACCGGTTTCAGCCCTTTGATATTCTCACAGGCTCTGGTTGCTGAAAAGGATCTGTGGATTATTTTTCTCAAACCCACTACTCTTTTCAAATGATATTAATAGCTTGCAGCACATAAGGAAGGGTTGCTGCCACCCACTTTTTTTTCTGTTCCTTGGGAACACGACGACGCTACGGAGAAAACTCTCCGTAGCGTCCTATTCTGTCATGCCAGCCTTATGGTTCAAACTGGCTGCCGCCTCAAAAAAAATCCGGCAGCGTCTGAAATTCCTATAACGTAGCGTAGCGTGAATTGATTTACTTGACCTCAACAGATCCGCCCACAGCCTCAATTTTTTCCTTGATCTCCTGGGCTTCGTCTTTAGAGACACCTTCTTTAATAGGCTGGGGAGCAGATTCAACCAACTCCTTTGCCTCTTTCAGACCAAGCGAGGTGATGGCGCGAACCTCTTTAATCACCTTGATTTTCTGATCGCCTATTCCAGCAAGAATCACATCAAAATCAGTCTTCTCCTCTGCTGGTGCAGCATCAGCAGGTGCAGCACCGGCGGCAGCAACCGCAACAGGTGCTGCTGCGGAAACACCAAACTTCTCTTCCAGTTCCTTAATAAATTCTGAGAGCTCTAAAACGCTCATTCCTGAAATAAATTCTACTACATCATCTTTTGTTACAGCCATTTTCTTATCCTCCTGGCGACTTTGTTAACTGTGTAATAATTTTTAATTAGCAGTCTGTTCTTTCTGTTCTTTAATTGCCTGCAGTGCATACAGGAAAGTTCTGGGAACTCCGCTTAACACCTGTACAAGACCGGTAGGTACGGCATTCATAACCGACAGCATCTGGCCCAGCAATACTTCCTTGCTGGGCAGTTTAGACAATGCGGTTATGTCATCTGCTGACAATAACTTGCCGTCGAGCAATGCTGCTCGAATCTGCAATTCAGGGTGGTCTTTGGAAAACTCTGCGAGGATCTTCACAGGAGATACGGGATCTCCGTAAGAAACAGTTACTGCTGTTGTTCCCACGAATTGATCCTGCAACTCCTTATACTCAGTATCCTCAACCGCCCTGATAAGCAGAGAGTTTTTTGCAACCCTGAACTCGGCATCATTTCTGCGCAAGTTATGACGCAATTCCTGCAGAACCGTTACTGTAAGGCCCTTGTAGTCGGCAATAATGGCAATCTTTGCTTTTTTAAACTTGCCATTGAGTCTCTCGACTTCTGCAACCTTTTCCTCGCGATTCACTTCTTTTCCTCCAGTTTTAGTCCAAAATAAAATCTGGACCGATCAAGGTTCTCAGCAGGTACAGGCTTCTTATCTGTCGCCGAGGGCTTGCTAATTATTTCTTCAAAGTAATTCCAGAGGGTTGAGCCTTTGCTTTTACCTTCTGATATTTGAATACTTAACAAATAGTGCCTCGGCAGGTCAGCATATGCTGATTAAACAGAAACGTAGTACCTGCTGTCTTCGACATTGAAACCAGGTTATCTTTATAACCGGACTTCTATATAAACTATGCGGTTCTCTTCGTTGAGTTCCACTTTGTTTTCTTACCAGTGCTGCCAATCAAACCAGGGAAACGACTAGTCTCTCTTTCAACTAAACACCACACCCGGTGCTCAAGTGCGTCAACCCAGTTGCATTGACCGCTTCATTACATGTTCTACTGTTCGGCTATGACTGCTGCTTAATCACGTTCCGGACATCCAGAGGGTCAACCTTGACCCCAGGGCCCATGGTTGTTGAAAGACTGATGCTCTTCAGATAGACACCCTTGCTTGTAGAGGGTTTCAACTGAATAATCTTGTCAAGAAAGGCCAGAACATTCTCTTTTACTTTCTGAGAGCCAAAGGAAGATTTGCCCAGCATGGCATGAACTATACCGGCTTTATCAACCTTGAAGTCAACCTTTCCTGACTTGACTTCCTTCACGACTCTTTCGACATCAAAGGTAACGGTGCCAAGTTTGGCGTTTGGCATCAGGTTCCGAGGTCCTAGAATTCTTCCTATCTTACCAACTGTGGCCATCATATCCGGGGTGGCTATGGTCCGGTCGAACTCGAGCCAACCGCCTTTAATTTTTTCTACAAACTCGTCACCACCTGCATAGTCAGCACCTGCATCAAGGGCCTCTTTTTCTTTTTCGCCCTTGGCAAACACCAAGACCCGTATTTCCTTGCCTGTTCCATTTGGCAGCACTACACTGCTTCTTACCATCTGGTCCGCATGGCGGGGATCAACACCGAGACGAATCGCTATATCAACAGACTCATCAAACTTGGAATAATCCCCTTTCAAGGCAAGCTCAATCCCTTCGTCGAGATTGTACATCTTGCTTTTATCAATTTCCTCTGCAACTTTCCTGTAATTCTTGCCTCTCTTAGCCATCCCATTATTCTCCATCTATATAAACAATTTCTCTGCCATTCTCTAAGTGTGCTAACATGGAAACTCTTCCATTGATTGCCCGTTGAAAAAAGGCAATCACATCCTGGTCAGTCAACAACAGTAAGCCCCATACTTCTGGCAGTTCCCTCAATAATCTTCATAGCACCTTCAATATCAAAGGCATTCAAATCCTCCATTTTCTGTTCAGCAATATCTTTAATCTTGCTGCGAGAAATCTTACCAACCCGTTCCATTTTAGGGTTACTGGACCCCTTCTTGAGCTTGGCGGCCTTCATCAAAAGGACTGCAGCCGGCGGTGTTTTGGTAATGAAACTGAAAGAACGGTCTGCATAAACCGTTATCACCACAGGAATAATGGTATCCCCCTGTTGCTGGGTCTTGGCGTTGAAAGCCTTACAGAACTCCATGATATTGACACCCTGTTGCCCAAGCGCAGGGCCAACTGGCGGGGAAGGATTAGCTCCACCGGCCGGGATTTGCAATTTTATATATCCTTGAATCTTCTTTGCCATTATTGCCTCCTAAATCAAAACCTACAAAAGGGGAGATCAGTGAATTGCTTTTCTGACTTCCTTTATTTATTTAACCAACAAATAACCAGCAGACTCATCAGTCACTGGCCACCTGAACAAATTCAAGTTCCACAGGGGTTGAACGCCCAAAAATACTTACCATGACCCGAACCCTGCCTTTGTCCGGATACACCTCATCAACTACTCCCTGAAAGTTAGCAAACGGGCCATCTATAACCCTGACGGAATCGCCAACTTCGTATGTCACTTTCGGCTTAGGTTTCATAGCGCCATCTTTAATCCTGCGGATGATTTTCATGGCATCCTCATCGGAGAGAGACGGAGGATTTCTATCATTGCCTACAAAACCGGTAACCTTGGGCGTGGAGCGCACTGTATGCCAGGTATTGTCATTGAGTTCCATATTGACCAGAATATACCCGGGAAAAAACTTTCTTTCCGAAGTTTTCTTGGTTCCCTTAATCATTTCAAGGACCTGCTCCTTGGGCACCAGAACCTCACCGAAGAGCTCTTCCTGATCAGCGATTCTTATCCGCTCCTGGAGATTGGCCTTCACCTTATCCTCAAACCCGGAGTATGTATGTACAATGTACCAATGCCGTGCCATAACCTAAAAAACCTCATATATTAATGCCGGCCGCAGCATGTATCCTCTTAAGATACAGCCATAAATTCTATTTCAGAATATATGACACCAGCTTTCCAATAAAAAGATCAACCGCTCCCAAATAAATAGATATAAAAAATACCAGGACAAGAACGACTCCGGTTGACCCCATGGTCACTTTCTTGTCAGGCCAGACTACTTTTTTAAACTCAGACTTCACCTCTGCGGCAAACACTTTTGCACGGGTAAATGAAAAAGATTTTGCGGCTGGCTGGTCAGTTGCAACCTGCTTATTTTTGGAGGAACGTTCGCTTTTTTTTGCTGCCATTTAGAGATCCATCCAACCAGCTGATTGATATGCTGGGAGTTAATAGTTTGTATCTACAATCTACCAGGCAAATGCCAAACTTAATCAATGGCAGGCCAGGAGGGACTCGAACCCCCAGCACCCGGATTTGGAGTCCGGTGCTCTACCATTAGAGCTACTGGCCTACCCGCATTTTACTTTGTCTCTTTATGCAGAGTATGAGTTCGGCAAAACCGGCAGTATTTTTTAAATTCCAATTTATTCGGAGTACTCTTTTTATTTTTTGTGGTGGTGTAGTTCCGATTCTTGCATTCGGTACACCCCAATGTGACTATATTTCTCATACCTGCACCTAATAAAACTAGTTACCCTTTAAAATATGTTAGACGAGCAATACACTCGCAGGTCCTCTTTTCCTATTCGATAATTTCGCTGATAACGCCTGCACCAACCGTACGGCCGCCTTCACGAATTGCAAAACGAAGCTCTTTTTCCATGGCAATCGGGGTGATCAGCGTGCCTTCAAACGATATATTGTCACCGGGCATCACCATCTCTACGCCCTCGGGCAGTGTTACGATTCCGGTCACGTCTGTTGTACGGAAGTAAAACTGAGGACGATAGCCATTGAAGAACGGCGTATGACGACCACCTTCCTCTTTTGTTAAAATATAGCCCTCGGCCTTGAACTTCGTGTGCGGGGTGATGGAACCGGGAGCTGCCAATACCTGGCCGCGCTCAATATCCTCACGCTTGACTCCGCGAAGAAGGGCTCCAATGTTGTCTCCTGCCTGACCCTGATCCAAAAGCTTACGGAACATCTCAACTCCGGTTACCGTGGTCTTCTGGGTATCCTTGATGCCGACAATCTCTACTTCCTCGCCTACCTTGATTATGCCTCGCTCTACACGACCTGTCGCTACTGTACCACGACCGGAAATTGAAAAAACATCCTCTACAGGCATCAAAAACGGTTTGTCTATATCTCGCTTAGGTTCAGGAATGAATGAATCAACTGCATCCATCAACTCCCAGATGCACTTGGTAGCTTCCTCGTCTTCCGGATTCTCCAAAGCCTTTAAGGCACTGCCCTGGATGATCGGGCGTGTCGTCACCCGGAAACTCATACTTGTCTAAAAGCTCGCGAAGCTCCATGTCCACAAGCTCGATCAGCTCAGGATCGTCTACCATGTCGCACTTGTTCAAAAATACTACCATCGCAGGGACTCCTACCTGGCGGGCAAGCAGGATGTGCTCACGGGTCTGAGGCATCGGACCGTCGTCGGCTCCAACTACCAGAATCGCACCGTCCATCTGCGCTGCACCCGTGATCATATACTTGATGTAGTCAGCATGACCGGGACAGTCAACATGCGCTGTTGCAATCGTGATGCCGCGCTCTTTCTCTTCAGGAGCCTTATCAATCTCGTCAAAGGCTGTAAAGGTTGCCTGGCCCTTGGTCGCCAATACGCGAGTGATTGCGGCAGTCAACGTAGTCTTACCATGATCGATATGACCAATCGTCCCTACGTTTACATGCGGTTTCGTTCGCTCAAATTTTTCCTTTGCCATGCCATTCTCTCCTATGCGATGATAAATCCTTCTTTATTATAATGACGCTCCCGCTCAAATATCACCAAAACATTTATTGCGCTGGAGCCCACGACCGGACTTGAACCGGTGACCTCTTCCTTACCAAGGAAGTGCTCTACCTCCTGAGCTACGTGGGCCTTAAAGCCCTCTCCTCCTCAAGGCACGAGCAAACATTCTCTTGCAGCGAGAGTCGCTTTTCCAGAGAATTTTAATGGAGCGGGAAACGGGTCTCGAACCCGCAACCCTCAGCTTGGAAGGCTGATGCTCTACCAATTGAGCTATTCCCGCTTCAATCAGTCGGTTAGGAATTGAGGAGTTATAATGATCAGTTCTGCCATACAATATATATCCTGTTAAACACGAGCTCTATAGAAAAAAATAACGTGCTGAACCAATTGGCTCGGCACATGATATATGGTGGAGGGGGGAGGATTTGAACCTCCGAAGGCGTCGCCGACAGATTTACAGTCTGTTCCCTTTGACCACTCGGGAACCCCTCCATTTCACCTTCGCAGATGCAGCCCCACTTTGATGAATAGCAACAAAGGTGGGTCGACACGCACGACTACTCATCTGGAGCTGGCGATGGGACTTGAACCCGCAACCTGCTGATTACAAATCAGCTGCTCTGCCAATTGAGCTACGCCAGCAGAAAAGCGTGACAGAATAATCCGTTCGTTGGCAAAAATCAACCTTTTTTTTCCAGGGTAAAAAGTCTCTTTTCCTGAAAAATCGAATACGGTTTTTTATCCCGCCACCAGTGTATGGCTTATTTTATGAAGCTTCCTTTTGAACGAAACTGCTCTCCCGGTATTTCTCAAAAGCCATGGCAAAAGTTCTATAGACCAAATGAGCAAATTTCGTATACGGCATATAGAAAAAGAGCGTGAAGACGGCAACCAGGTGCAGGTAGTAGGTCAAGTATGCCAGGACCCCAAAGTCTGCCCACCGTAACAATTCCGCACCAAGACCCGTAATACCGACTGCAGTGATCACCCAAATCAGGAACCAATCATAAAATGTCGGTGCAGCCGTGCCTTCTTTTTCCATTTTCTTACGGTTTGCCCAGAGAATGGCGATACCGACAAGCAGGGCAATGGCACTGATATTGGGCCAAGAGCTTGAATGGATCATACAGCGGGATTGGTCCGTGCAGGTTGGGATTCATGAGACCAAGAAAGTCTTTGCGGACAAAAGAATAACCTGTCACAGCCAGCAGTCCGAGAAAGGCCAGAACGAGAGGGAGATGACCATTGACCCTGTCCTGGTTGGTGCCGCATTCATTAAACCTTTTATGCAGGACGGTTTCTTTAACAGCCGGCCAGAGGAACTCAAGCACAAACTGTTTGCTTGATGGACGATAATCAGAACTTATATCCATACTCTCCGACATTTTATTCCACATGGCAGAAACGCCCTTATACGCTGCAAAAAGGGAGAATGCTGCAACCGGCAGGAAAATAAGATCGATAAAAAAGGTGGTTTTGGTCAGCCAATGGAAGTCCCAGTGGCCAAAAAAATTGCCGAAATCAACCGGTCCATCAGGCATATGCATGCCACCGGAGATAAGCCATAAGACCAGGATAATAGCAGCCGGAATGCCTATGAGGATCGGCAGATTCTTGCCATCGCTTGCCAGTTTTGCCAAACCCTGGGGAAAGCCGAAATGGGTATAGGCATAGGCGCGGATAGCCCCGAGCACTTCTCCCGGCTTGGCCCCGCGGGGACAATAGGTATTACAGTCACCGCAGTTGTGGCACAGCATGGTATTCACATCTCCGATAAGCTTGTCTTTCATTCCCCATTGGGCCAGAATCATCTCCTTTCTGGGGAATGGACTGCCATCCTTGGACAGGGGGCATACAACGGAACAGGTAGCACACTGGTAGCACTTCTTCAAGGTGTCACCACCGGCACTTTTCAGGTATTTTATAAAATCTAAATCGGGATCTACTTTTATTGTCATTCTTCAGCCTCCTGTCTTCTCCAGATCACCTACATTTATATTTCCTAAGGAGATTATTTCCCCTTGCATCCTATACGCAATAACCGTTATCAGTTATTTACTCTCTAAAAACTGTCGTTTGGCAGCGTATACCATACTGCCAAACGACTTGTAAATAGGTGTTTATGCCTAGAAACCCTTGAACGGGTTCGGACCCATTTCTACAATTTCCTCGACAAAACCATTAATGATTTCCGGAATCTTATGGTACTCGTTTATGGCAACCTGTTTCACTGCCACACGTTCAACCTCAAGACCCAAACTTCCCATGGTTTCAGCAACGTTCACCATTCTCTGCTCAGCAAGCTCGCTGCCCTTGACAAAATGACACTGGTAATCATCACCATACTGACAACCAAGGAGAATAACACCGTCCATACCTGCAGACATGGCGTCCTTAATCCAGACCACATTGACTGAACCGAGGCAGCGCACAGAAATTATTCGTACCAGATTGCTGATACCGAGGCGACGCATGCCTGCCATATCAACAGCTGGATAGGCATCATTTTCACAGACAAAGGCCACAAAACGCAGCTTGTCCTCATCATCATCCGGCACCTCGATGGCTTTCACCATGGAGCCGATCATATCAATATTATAATCCCTGAAGCCGATGATTCTCTCAGGACATGCACCCATGCAGGTACCACATCTACGGCACCTGGTCGGCTTCGGCAGCGGCGTGCCTTTTTCATCATCATCAATGGCCCCGAACGGACATTCCTCAGTACAACGTTTACATAGGGTACAGCGCTGCATAAAAAATTCCGGATAGGTCTTATCGCCGGAGCGGGGATGCACGGAAACGCCGCGATCTGCAGATTCGAGACTCTGGATCGCTTTCAGGGCAGCGCCAGCGGCATCATCAATGGTCTCATCAATGGTTGTGGCCTTGCGAACACCGCCGCAGGCATATACGCCTGTCCTTCTCGTTTCATAAGGGAAGCAAATAAAATGAGAGTCTGCATAACCGTCAAAAAGATCGAGATCAATCAGGGCCGGGCCCTGGCGATAAGCCAGGTTGATAACATTTTCGTCCTTGGTGGTAGGCACCATTCCTGCAGCCAGCACCACCATGTCAACATTCAGGCTGAGATTTTCATTAAGCAGGGTATCCTCTGCTTCAACAGTCAAAGAACCATCTGAACCTTCCTCAACTTTCATGACATTAGCCTTGGTCATGAAAATTCCGTCATCATTCTGGGCTGCCTTATAAAAAAGCTCCATGTTCCCTGGCGTTCTCATGTGCTGGTAAAGAATGTACGCCTTAGCATTGGGATTATCTTCCCTGACATATTTGGCCTGCTTCAACGCCACCAAGCTGGTAACGGAGTTGCAATACGGAAAGTCCTTATCATGCTCGGCACCACCTGGGGCTCTGTATAAAAGCAACACTTTCAACAGGCTTGCCGTCAGAAGGACGCGCGATTTTGCCCTTACCAGCCATCGCTTCAAACTCAGCATTGGTAACCACATTCTGGCTTGTAACGCCAAGATGCTCATACTCAGATACATCGGCAGGTATCCAACCTGTTGCCAGAACAACAGCACCAAACCCTTCAGCATCCGGGTTTTCGTCCATGTAATGCTTCAGTCCGGCATTGGGATCTTCCATCGTGCCCTTGTCAATTGCATCCTGCTCATCCACACCGACCTTGGCAGGCGCATCCCATTCATTTTTTGTGCCGCCTACCTTAAAGGAAACTGCGTAATCACCGGGCGACCCAAAGATCCGCGCTACCTCGGTGCTGGTTTTCACCGTGATATTGTCAGCATCCTGCACAGCCTGGATCAGGTCGTTGACAATCGGGACTTCCATGTCTTCCCAGGGAGCCTTGGTAGGAAATGACTGGCGCCAGTTAATGGCCTTGCCGCCAAGAATATCACTTTTTTCGACCAGGGTGACCTCATAGCCGGTGGCTGCTGCCTCTTTTGCTGCAGTCAGTCCGGCAATCCCGCCACCCATAACCAATATCCTCTTATTAACAGTCTCCAGGGTAAAAGGTTCGGGCAGCTCTGATTTCTGAGCCTGGGTGCAGGCCATTCTTATATAGTCAGAGGCCTGTTCCTGAAGATATTCAGGATCTGCATCCTCGCCCTTGCTCCAGACAACCTGCTCACGGAGATTGGCACGGATGGTGATCTTATCATCGCCGAAGTTGAATTCATCCTGCATTACCCGGGGGGAACAGGCGGCTATAACTACGGTGTTCACACCGTCATTAATATCACTTTCAATCAGGGCGCGGCCGTCAGCACTGCAGAAAGCCTGGTGCGTTTTGCACTCCATGCTCATCTCACTGCTGGCTACCTCGCAAAGGGCCTCTGTATCTAGGGTATCTCCGATACCACAACCTGTGCATACGTATGCACTGTATTTTTTATCCATTGACCTACCTCCTTGACGCCTGAATGGCTTTAAGAGCTGCTGCTGTCGCACTCTGGTTACTGGTTACCACATCGGCAGCCTTCTTGGCACATCCGGCGGCTATCATACCTTCATCGCTCAGCACGAATCCGCTGTTGTCCATCTGCAGACCAAGGGATGCACCTTCAGCCTGGATGGAAGGAGCCATGCCGGTTGCCAGTATCACCATATCCACTTTTTCCTGAACCCTTTCACCGGTAACAGCGTTTTCAGCAACCACAGTTACGCCACCGTCCTCTTCAGGAATAATGTCAGCTACTTTACCCTTGACGAAATAGACATTCTCATCATCCATCACCTTCTCGCGGAATTTTTCGTATTTCCCGGGAGTTCGCATGTCAATATAGAAAACAGTTACCTTTGCCTCAGGATAACGCTCCCTGATATAGGTGACCTGTTTCAGGCTGGCCATGCAGCAGATGTAAGAACAGTACTCTAGATGATTCTCATCACGGGAGCCGGCACACTGGACAAAGGCAAAACTCTCAGGTTCCTTGTTGTCTCCGGGACGCAGAATCTTACCCTCGGTAGGACCGTTAGGTGCTGACAGCCTCTCCATCATCATGTTGGTAATGATGGCATCGCTTTCATTGAACTTCAGATTATCCATCTTGGTGGCATCATAGGGATTCCAGCCGGTTGCCCAGACTATGGATGAAACATCCATTGTGAATGTCTTGGCCTCCATATCAAGCTCAATGGCTTCATATTTACAGGCCTCAACGCATTTGCCGCATTTGGTGCAGGCATCCATGTCAATGACGTATTTCATGGGAAATGCCATGTCATGGGGCTTGTATATTGCCTTGGTCTTGTCCATGTTGAAATTAAAATCATTATCCCGTTCTTCAGGACATGCATCCACACAGGCATTACAACCGGTGCAGTTGTTGTTCACATACCGGGGTTTGGTTTCCAGGGTCACCTGGTAGTTGCCGGCAGAACCGGACACGCTTTTCACCTCGGTCATGTTGTACATGCGGATCTTACGGTTATTCTTGATCCGTTTAAAATTAATCTCCAGACCACAGGATGGGGGGCACAGCTTGGGAAAATATTGATTCAACTGTGCGACTCGACCGCCCATATAGGGATTTCTTTCAACCAGAAAGACATCGCTCCCAACCTCCGCGGCCTCCAACGCTGTCGTCAGCCCACTAATGCCGCCGCCAACGACCAGAATGCCACCGCTCACAGGTGTGTGTTCGTCTGTCATGCCATTCCTCCATTCATATTTTTTTCATAATTCACGGTTGATTATTTTGGTTCAAACGATTTGTGCTTACTACATGGTATGTGCAATGGTGTCAAGCTGTATCAAGCCATCTCAACTAACGCAACCAACCACAAAACCTACGTATAGAAAAATCTCCAGGCACCGATAACGGTGCCTGGAGATTTATTTCTTATGTCTCTAAATAGGGATCAATTACCTGATCCTTATTTAGATGTTAAAGCCATGGTTCGGTTTCAATGACATTAATACACTCAACCTTCTCACACTTCCACTCTTTGGTCTCAGGATCAAAGGTGGAGTTGACGAAGCACTTCCAGTTCTCATCATCAACGGTTGGGAAGTCTGACCTGTAGTAGAAACCAGGATAGCGGCTCTCTTTCCTGAACTCGATGTGGCGGATATGGGTCTCAACACACCAGATACGGTGGTAATTTTCCCAGCACCTCATGAGCTCATGCAGATCGCCGGCAGCCATCAATGCAGAATCTTCACGCATCATCTCGAGCAGGTCAAGGCAGATGTTAAGCAGCTTACCGGAAGTCATATAGTAAGTGGCAACTCCACCGCCGTACTCGTCTGTAGCCTTCATCAGACGCATCATCAAGCCGGCAGGCTTGCAGTAGTTCGGGTTAACGTCAGCAGCGGTTGATTTGCCAACATGCTCATGGTAAAGCTTGACCGGTGCGTAAATCTCATCAGCCAGTTCCTGAGCGGTCTGCTTCAGTTCAGGAGTGAAATCAGCATTATCGCGGCAGTACTTAACCATCTGCTTGGCACACATTCTACCCTCAGCATGGGAGCCGGAGGAGAATTTGTGGCCAGAAGCGCCAACGCCGTCACCAGCGGTGAACAGACCGTCAACTGTGGTCATACGGTTGTAGCCCCATTTGTACTGATGAGATCTTGGACCATCGATGGTCGGAACCCAGTCCTCTTCAGGACCGGAAACCCAGATACCGCAGCAACCGGAATGTGATCCCAGCATGTAAGGTTCGGTCGGCATAATCTCGGAACCAATTTTCTCAGGCTCAATATTTGCACCAGCCCAGAGACCAGCCTGACCAACGGACATATCGAGGAAGTCTTCCCAGGCCTCGGACTCGAGGTGTTTCCAGAATTTCTTGACTTCTTTCTCATCCTTGCCGGCTGCACGCGCATCATCGATGAAGGCGTTCAGGGCGACGTCGGTTGCCATGTAAATGGGACCACGGCCAGCTTTCAGCTCTTCAATCATCAGGTGGTTACGCAGACAGGTCGGGGTAACGGCAGAAGCGCCGTAGGGCATGAATTTGCCCAGCTCGTCTTTTACTGAATCGCTATTGGCATAGAACTCACCAAGGCCGTTCTGCACTTTGGCTTTAAACAGCAGAAACCATGCACCAACCGGACCGTAACCGTCTTTGAAACGGGCAGGCGTGAAACGGTTTTCCATCATGGTCAATGTAGCACCAACCTGGGCACACATGGTGTAGGTGGAACCGGCATTCCATACAGGATACCAGGCACGGCCTTTACCCTCACCAGTGGAGCGTGGACGGAAGATATTAACAGCACCGCCGCAGGCAACCATCATGGTCTTGCACTTGAAGACATGTACTTGGTTTTCACGGGTGGAGAAGCCTACAGCACCTGCGATCTTGTTCGGTGTATTTTTGTCGAGCAGCAGCTTGACGATGAAAATACGTTCCATGATGTTGTCTTCACCGAGAGCTGTCTTGGCAGGCTCGGCAACGATGCACTTATAGGACTCACCGTTGATCATGATCTGCCATTTACCTGTACGAACAGGCTTGCCGCCCTCAGGCAGGGTAGCAGCAGGCTTGGAACCGTCCAAGTTGGAACCGTCTTCACCGATTTTCCAAATGGGCAGACCCCATTCCTCGAACAGATGAACGGAATCGTCAACGTGACGGCCGAGATCGTAGATCAGGTCCTCACGGACAACGCCCATCAGATCGTTACGAACCATTTTTACATAATTTTCAATCGGGTTTTCGCCGATGTAAGTATTGATAGCTGAAAGGCCCTGGGCAACAGCGCCGGAACGCTCCAGGGAAGCCTTGTCAACCAAGGGTAATTTTCATGTCAGCAGGTGCCCATTTCTTAATCTCAAAGGCTGTACCGCAAGCGGCCATACCACCACCGACGATAAGCACATCACACTCATGCTCTATGATTTCAGGATCAACTACGGCGGGCAGTTCGCCCAGCGGCTTATTAGGTAACGCCATGTTTATTCCTCCTTATATAAAATAAGTTTTCTTAACTGATTAATTACTTAGCCATTTTTGCTGGATCAGGAGCCGGAAGAGCTTTCTCTGTGGAAAGCAACTCGTCGTCCAGATTGTCACATGTTACATCAAGATAGGCGTTGGCAGCACCCTCAGCCGTTGTACGGATGGGGAACTTAAACCGCTTCATGTTGCCGTTACGGAATTTAACGGTCCACATGATGGAATCGGAACTTCTCATGGGATGAACCTGGCCGCCCATCGGTACAAAGTCACTGTAACCGCGGACATAGATCGCGCCCTGTGGGCAGATCTTTACGCAGGAGTAGCATTCCCAGCAGGCATCCGGTTCCTGATTGTAAGCCAGCATCGACTCTTTGTTCAAGACCATCAGATCATTGGGGCAGATGTACATGCAGGCCGTCTTGTCCCCGCCTTTACAACCATCACACTTTTCAGGATCTACATAGCTTGGCATTAACTTACCTCCTCAAAAAGATTAACCTTTATGGCTTCGCCTCTAACGAAGCCCGTTTGTTACTCTATACCAAATCAGGTTGTCCCAGCCCTAAAATTCGTTAACCCTCAATGCTGAAACAGCCTAAACAAAACACACGATACTTTTATCACGAACCTGACACCTGAAAAAAATCCTTTTTTCAAGCCATCGGGGCAAATTCTACTTTTTAAAGCGGTTTCCTGAAACAGCACAAGATTGCTAGGAAACCTGCCTGGTTGAACACAACTATATGAAATATTTTTATATATCTTTTTTCTTAGCGTTCAGGAAGCAATACCGACTGAACCGTCACTCATTTTTCACGACAACGGATGTATAATTTGTCACATATTAAATGTCAAGAAAAAAACTTATCTAATGATGGTTAAAGGGAAAAAAGGAAAAATAGATAAATGAATCACTGGGCCAGAAAGTCATTCAAATACTATAAAATGGCGAGTTGTTTTTTTATGAAAAGACCATTTTCTTACTATTCCAGTCTAATAGGTCTTTCGAGCAAGTACCTCACGTGGCTTTGATCCGTCACTCGGTCCGACAATACCTTCCTTTTCCATGATCTCTATCATGCGGGCAGCCCTGTTGTACCCGACCCTTAAGCGCCTCTGCACCATAGAGATAGATGCCTGCCCGCTTTCACAGACCAAGGCCACTGCGGCGTCATATTTTTCATCATACTCGTTTTCGTCTATGGAGTTATACCCTCCATTCTCTTCTTCAACTGCTTCGAGGACTGACTCATCATAGCGGGCTGTTCCCTGCTCTTTCAGAAACTCTATTATGCGCTCTGTTTCCTTCTCCGAGATATAAGAGCCATGGATACGCTGCACCCTGGCCTTGCCGGGCGGCATAAAGAGGGAATCTCCATCCCCAAGCAAATGTTCGGCACCGCTCATATCAAGGATTGTCCTGGAATCAATCTTGGAGAATACCTTAAAGGATATTCTGGTGGGGAAATTGGCCTTGATCAGGCCGGTCAGCACATCAACAGATGGCCTCTGGGTAGCCAGGATCAGGTGCATGCCTGCAGCCCTTGCCATCTGGGCTAACCGGGCAATAGACTCTTCGACCTCACGGGATGAAACCATCATCAGGTCCGCCAGTTCATCCACAACAATAACAATCAGCGGGAGTTTCTCGTCGTCCTCTGCCACCTGGTTAAACGAGGCAAAACTCTTGACCCGCTTTTCATCAAGCAGCACGTAGCGGCGTTCCATTTCCCTTACTGCCCACTGCAGAGCCCTGTTCGCCATCTTTGGATCGACAACCACAGGATGCAGCAGGTGGGGGATATCCTCATAACCTGACAGCTCAATACGCTTGGGGTCTATCATCAGGAAACGCACTTCGTCAGGAGTGGACTTAAAGAGAATGGAGCAGATAATGGAGTTGATGCCAACACTCTTACCTGACCCGGTCGCACCGGCAATAAGAAGATGAGGCATTTTAGCCAGATCGGCGATAACCGGTTGCCCCACGACATCCTTTCCCAGTCCAATGGTCAATCTGGAAGACGAGTTCTTAAATGTTTCACTGCAGACAATATCCCGAATATAGACGATCTCTCTTTGCGGATTTGGTATTTCTATCCCCAAAGCAGCCTTACCGGGAATGGAACCAACGATCCTGACACTTTCCGCCTTTAACCCCATTGCCAGGTCATCGGCCAGGGAAACAATACGGGTTATCTTAATGCCGGGCGCCGGAGCAAATTCATAGGTGGTTACAACCGGCCCGGGAGAAATGCCCTCTACCTTGCCGGATATGCCAAAATCACGCAGTTTATCCTCGAGCTTTTTACTGACGGCATAATAATGCTCCAGATCCACCTCGTTATCCGCTGACTCAACTTTGTCAAGTAATCCTATACCTGGTAGACGGTATTCCCCTGATGTGACGGGCGTGACCTGGAAATCCTCATCCTCTTCAAACTCCTCCTCCAGGCGTAAGGGTTCATTCACACTGGGTATGGAAGCAGTAATATGAGATTCCTGCAAAAGATCCCTGACAGATTTTTCTTTTTTGGGTTTGGTTTCGCTTTTCTGAAAATAGTTTTCACCAATACGACCATAGGCGCTCAAAAGTTTCTTCCCAATAAAATAAGGGGAAAAACGCACAGATAACATGAGTGAAAACACGAATAAAAGGAGAAGAAAGAGAATAGTCCCCGGGCCACCGAGATAGGTTTTCAGAAAATGGGCCAACCAGCTTCCGACCAAGCCACCGGCAGGGTAATACCGCCCTACAATGCTGACAAAATCTCCCTCGGCAGGATACATGAATCCCAGAAGACTGCTGCTGGCAATCAAAATGCCGAAACTACCCAGAAAAATAAGGGGAAGGCGGTTAAAGTCTGACTTGCTTGAGAAAAACTGGACCGAGAAGAACACGAGCAGGACGATGAACCAGAAGGAACTGATGCCCAAGAGAGACATGAGTCCCCAGGCGATGAGATGGCCAACCGTGCCACCCCAGTTTGCTGAGGTAGTATAGGAAGCAGTTTTCAGGATAGGCAGAGAATAACTTGCTAGACACAAGAGAAGAAAAACTGCAGCAAAAAGGCCGATAACGGCGATTGCCTCCTGGGCAAAACTTGGTCCATCCAGCTTTTTTTTGTCTTTTGCCATTCAAAAATGTTACATTCGTAATAAGTTCAAAAATAGAAAAAGCGGTCCTGTAATATCAACAAATTATAAACGGTTTGCGTGTCGTAATCGTGCTTTTTGAAATTTCACTGCGTTCCCTGTCCGAAGTCTCACTGCGTTCCCTATCCGAAGTCTCACTGCGTTCCCTATCCGAAGTCTCACTGCGTTCCCTATCTACGATTCCGACAAAAAAAATTCAGCTTAAAGTTTAGAATCAGTGCGCTTTACTGTATTTTCTGTACCTATTGCCTCTTCCTTGGCCATGGCGTCCAGTATGCCGTTGATAAATGGTCCGGAATCATCAGTCGAATAACGCTTGGCAATTTCTACTGCTTCGTTGATTGCCACACTGATCGGGACATCATCCTGATAATACACTTCATAAACAGCCAGCCGCAGAATGTTACGATCAATCACCGACATTCTTTCAAGACGCCAGTTCTCTGCATACTTGCTGATCAACTGATTTAACCTATCAGCTTTTTCCTGAACTCCATCCAGCAGTTTTTTTGCGTAAGGAATGGCTTTCTTATTTACCTGGAAATGGGCGCAGAACTCTTCAAAGTCCAGGAGACCATTCTGCCCTGCCAATTCCCCCTGAAACAAAGCCTGCAAAGCAAGTTCTCGGGATTTACGTCTTGTTCCCATTTATTTTATCGGTGATTTTTGTCGGCATCGTAAAAAGCACGATGCGGACAGGTATTTCGCCTATAACCTATTGATTTTATTAGGCCCTGTTACCGACCGCGAGACTTTTTACGAGTACATCATTTTTGACTAAATCTGATTGAGCAGGTTTATCATTTCAATGGCAGCCAAAGCAACTTCACTTCCCTTATTACCAGCCTTGGAACCTGCCCGTTCAATGGCCTGTTCAATTGTGTCAGTGGTAAGAACTCCAAAAATTGTTGGAATCCCGGTGTCAAGACCTACCTGAGCAACTCCCTTGGCAGCTTCATTGGCAACCAGGTCATAGTGGGAAGTGGCCCCTCGAATGACGGCCCCCAAACAGATCACGGCATCATAGCTGCCCGATTTTGCCATTTTATGTGCCATGAGAGGTATTTCAAAAGCGCCGGGAACCCGGACCACATCGATTGCACTATCTTCAGCCCCGGACCTGAGCAGGGTGTCCAGCGCCCCCTCAAGAAGCCTTTCAGAGACAAAAGAATTGAAACGGGAAACGATGATACCGAATTTTTTTCCCGCTGCCTGCAGATCTCCTTCAATATATGTAGCCATCCTCGTCTCCTTCTTCAATCGCTAATTATTCTCTTCGCAAGCACGCTGAACGTCCCTGCCACTATAGCAATTTATTTCAATTATATCTTGGTGTTTTCAGGCAGGTCCAGAAGATGCCCCATCCTGTCCTTCTTGCATTTCAGGTACGAAATGTTCTCCGCCACCGGCTTCATTTCAATGGACTGCCGGCTGGTTACTTCCAGGTCGTATCCTTCCAGCCCGACAATCTTCTTGGGGTTATTGGTAAGCAAACACATCTTGCGCACACCCAAGTCTCTTAATATCTGGGCCCCAATGCCGTAATCCCTTAAATCGGGTTTAAAACCGAGTTCAATGTTGGCATCTACTGTATCAAACCCTTCATTATCCTGCAAGGCATAGGCTTTCAGCTTATTTATCAAGCCTATGCCGCGTCCTTCCTGGCGCATGTATAAAATAACACCAGTGCCTGCCTCGGAAACCATGCGCATGGCTTCCTGGAGCTGAGCACCGCAATCACAGCGGTCGGAACCAAAGACATCACCGGTAAGGCATTCTGAATGCACCCGCACCATGATCTCCTTGTCCGGATCAATGTCGCCTTTAACCAGGGCAAGATGCTCATGCTTGTCAACATCATTGGTATAGACAATAGCCTTGAACTCACCTCCGAAATGTGAGGGAAGCCTGGCCTCAACTGCCCTGTGCACCAGGGTGTCGCGCCGCAGCCGGTAGGCCACGAGATCAGCGATGGTAGCAATCTTCATATTATGTTCAGCAGCGAACTCTTCCAGATCCGGCATACGGGCCATGGTCCCGTCATCTTTCATTATTTCACAGATAACCCCTGCATGCGTCATACCCGCCAGCCGCGCCAGATCAACAGACCCCTCTGTCTGGCCTGTGCGCTCAAGTACGCCACCCCTTCTTGCCCGTAACGGGAAAATATGCCCCGGACTTATAATGTCGTCTGGTTGTGCATCCGGGTCAACAGCCGCCTGGATCGTCCTGGCCCTGTCAGCCGCGGAAATGCCGGTGGTCACCCCTGTCCGCGCCTCAATGCTTACCGTGAAACCGGTCTCAAATGGAGACTTGTTTTTCGCAACCATCATCGGCAGGTTCAATTTTTTCACAAGGGTACGGTCAAGGGTCAGGCAAATAAGGCCCCGGCCATACTTGGCCATAAAATTTATGGCCTCAGGAGTTACTGCTTCGGCGGCCATGCAAAGATCACCCTCATTTTCCCGATCCTCATCATCAACGAGAATGACCATCTTACCGGCCCGTATATCTTTAACTACTTCTTCAATTCTGCTGACTGCCATATCAATACCTTTATTAATAAGGATGAATACAAACCCATAGTAGTAAAATTATTTTATAAAACCATGCCTGGCCAGAAACTCCGGATTTATTCCACCTTGGGATTTGTCATTATTATCCGGTTCTGCCTGCAGCATTTTTTCCACATATTTGCCTATCAGGTCAACTTCTATATTTACCGAATCGCCTTGCCGCAATGATCCTAGAAGCGTTACCTCCAGGGTGTGTGGAATGACGACGATGGAGAATGTTTTATCATCACAGCTGTTCACGGTCAGGCTGGTGCCATCGATACAAATGGAGCCTTTTTCAATAATATACTTCGCCAGTCCCGCCGGAACCCCGAAAGTGAACTGGACAAAGTTGCCGACCGGCCGCCGTTCCAGAATGGAGGACACTGCATCCACATGGCCGCTGACCATATGCCCCCCAAGTCTGTCACTCAAGCGAAGGGCCCTTTCCAGGTTTACCTTGCTGCCCACAGACAGTTTACCAAGGTTTGTACGGTCCAGGCTTTCGGGTGAAACATCAACCGTAAATTTTCCGGCGTTGATATTCCTGGCAGTCAAGCAGACGCCGTTCACCGCAATGGATTCACCTTCTTCAGGATCGGTCAGATCAAAATCAGGTTCAAGAATAAAAACCATGCCGCCCCCTGAAGACCTTTTCTCAACAACTTTTCCCTTACCCAGAATTATGCCGGTAAACATGAAAACACCCTGTAATTCTCTGATCTCCCTCTCTGGCAATCTTTTTCAGCCAAGAGGTAATTTATACACCACCCTGTTCAACCTGCGCCGCCTTATCCGTAAATTCCTTCGCCTGTAAGGTATGACTGAAATTTCTTTATGGATCGAAGCGATTGTCCTGTACGTATCAGCCGATTTCTGCCTCTCGCCGATCTCGAGATAGAGTTTTGCCAACTCTTCCATGATGGCTACCGTACCGGACGGGTTATTATAACCGGAGTAGATATCTATAACATTAAGATAAATTTTTATTGCTTCATCATATTGCTTCAGGGCTCTTTTGGAGGTCACCATCTTTTTTTGCAGGGCTATAAGACTGAACCTGTCATTTTCATTGTCACATATATCGTAAGCCCTCTGATAGTGCCAAATTGCCTTTTCGTGTTCTTCGCGGGACTGCACAGATGTCCCCAAGTTGGTCAGAGGCATTGGCCACGCCCTTCTCATCACCGTTCTGCTCAAAACCGATCAGGGCATTATGAAAACAAGAGGCTGCCTGGGCGTCATCTCCTGCCTGGCGCAACTCCTTACCCTTATTATAGTCAGTCTGGGCCGGATCTTCTATTTCCTGGGGTTCCTGATTTGTCTCCTGGTCTTTTATCTGCTCACTCACTTTCGTTCTTCTCCTTACTCATCTATCAGTTGCAAAGCTTCTTTGGCAAGGGTTGCTATATCCGTCTGGACAGGTAACCCGTTTTCATAAATTATCAGCGGTGTTGTATCTTCCTGCATCATCCTGATTTGGCTCGCCACCTCTTTTGCCTTGAGACGGCCTAAAAGCCTTAACATATATCCTTTGACCAGAGCTAAAGGGCTGTCAAGAAGTCCTATGAGCTGATAAAAAGAGGTATTCCTGACCAGGTCAGGCCGCTTTCTCGGCAATGGACCCCAGGGCCCACAACACCTGGACGCTGGTTGAAGGGTCGCCGATATAGGCTAAAAGATGCCGGGTAAAAGAGCCGTAAATATCAGGCCGTGCCGCAATAATGGAGCCAATGGTTTCCACGGCGCCCCAATTTGAAGAGGCTGAATCAGCACAGGCCTCAAAAAGCAGATGCAGCAGATCACTTACCATGCCGGGCTTGAGAGTTGCAACTCTGCTGCACACCTCGCCAATCAAACGGGCAGTGGCCCAGAGTTTCTCCTCATCGGGTTCATAGAGCTGACGCAGCAGCAACCGCAGTGTTTTCTTATCATCAAAACACAAAGCAACCAGGCCGTCGGCATCCCGGTTCTGCACCATCTCCTTGACAAGGTTCTTGTTGGCCTTTTTCTTAATACGCTGAGGATCAGGAGCCGGTTCCACCTGGACAGCCAGAGAGGAATCCGCAGCTTTGGCTCCAGTTGTTTTTTCTTCTCCTTTTAACTTGGCAGTCAATTCAGCTATATTCTCTTGCAGTCGGACAAAATAGAGTATTCCTTTAATTCTACGGCCATCCAGGTTTCTTGTTTCCACCACCTGGTTGGTCACTTCATCATAGTCTTCAAGCAGACCGGTGAGATAGTCCTGTTCCGGCAGCAGATCCCAGGCCAGATCCCAGTTATCACCACAGGCATACACCAGACAATCCACCATGGCGGCGCCCACATTGAACCCTGTGGGGTCACTGGCATAAACCGCGCCGCATTCGCAGTCCCCCAGGGCAAACTCCCCCAGTTTC
>PVMK01125700.1_pt1 | contig 50388 bp, 53 predicted proteins | sample 1853481 | NCBI WGS metagenome assembly PVMK01 (sample SAMN08533507, study PRJNA380276) | Marine sediment metagenome, whole genome shotgun sequencing project.
CTGCACAATGTCGAAAGTATTCGTTTTGAGGCCGAAGCATCCATCCAGAGCGGAGGCTGCCTTATTGAAACGGATATGGGAGACCTTGACGCCCGCATAGAAAAGCAATTTCAAGCGATTGAAGAATCATTCCAAACGCAGTTTGAACAGCCAAAGCAGGAGAGTTAATAATCGAATGGTAACGTCCTTCAGCTTGAATAAGGATCATAGGTGTTTGGATGCGGCCTGGACCATCCAGGCAAACGGCAAAGTTGTCAGCGTCATTGGATTGGTCATTGGAGCTCAGGGCCCGATGTCCCGACTCGGAACCGTTTGTGATATTTACACAAAGGGCGGCAGCCATAAAATAACCGCCGAGGTTTTGGGGTTTCGGAATAATCAAGTACTCATGATGCCGCTGGGGGAGATACGCGGTATCGGACCCGGATGTCAGGTTGTGGCCAGGCAGCAGCGGGCCATTATTCCGGTGGGCTCTTCCCTTTTGGGCCGCGTTATCGACGGACTCGGAAATCCCATCGATAACAAAGGGCCAATTTTGACCGAGAGCGAATATTCCATCTATGGAACCCCCATCAACCCCCTTTCACGCAAGCGCATTTCTCAACCGCTGGATTTAGGTATCCGGGCGATAAACGGATTGTTAACCGTAGGATGTGGTCAACGAATCGGCATTTTTTCAGGATCCGGTGTCGGCAAGAGTGTGTTGCTGGGTATGATCGCCCGCAAAACCTCAGCCGATGTAAACGTGATTGCTTTGATCGGCGAAAGAGGTCGCGAAGTTAATGAGTTTATAGAAAAGGAGCTTGGCGACGAAGGCCTCAAGCGCTCGGTCATTGTGGTCGCAACGTCCGACCATCTGCCGCTGATCCGAATGCGGGGCGCATTTATTGCCACAGCGATTGCTGAATTTTTTCGAGACCAGGGCAAGCATGTCAACTTAATGATGGATTCGGTCACCCGGTTTGCCATGGCGCAGCGGGAGATCGGTCTGGCTCTGGGTGAGCCGCCCACGACCAAAGGCTATACACCGTCTGTGTTTACTCTGTTACCCAAATTATGCGAGAGAGCCGGCACTTCGGCCAACCGCGGCACGATTACCGGGTTATACACCGTATTGGTGGAAGGCGATGACACCAACGAACCGATTGCCGATGCGTTACGCTCCATACTGGATGGCCATATCAACCTAACCAGAGACCTCGCTATGCAGAACCATTACCCGGCTATCGATGTCCTCAGCAGCATCAGCCGGGTGATGGATGATGTCATCAGTCCGGAGCAGCGCAAATATGCCCGTAAATTAAAAGAAACACTGGCGACGTATCGCAAAGCGGAAGATTTGATCAATATTGGAGCTTATGTTAGCGGAAGCAACCCTAAAATCGATTATGCGATCGAAATGTTTGAAAAAATAGACAGCTATTTAAAGCAGGATATCGACCAAACAACCAATTTTGATGATAGTATTTCCCAGCTGGCCCAGCTGTTTGAATCCTGAATACCCCTCTGCTGTCATGTCGCACAAATATCAAACAAATCACGATGATCAAGGTTTCAGGTGTCAGTTCCCGGGTTCAGGGTTCAAAGGTTCAGGGTTCTGGGTTCAGAAGTTACGGGTCTTCACTAACAGGTTTTTGGCAGTCGCAGCCTGCGACGAGCTCAGTCGAGTCGAGGGTTGCCCTACGCTCCGGTTTTCATCTGTCATCTGACCTCTGTCTTCTGTTCTCTAACCTTTGAACCTTTGAACGTTGAACCTATGAACCAGACGACTGACACCTGAAACCATAGACATTGTGTTATTTAAAGAACTCAGCTGAACTAAAATATACCACACCACTTTTGTAACATTTTTGCGGGACGCAACAGTATGTATCGATTCAATTTAGAATCCCTGTTAAATCATCGACGCTATCAGGAAGAGATTCTTCAAAAAGAACTCGCCCATTTAAAAACACTTCTGGCAGCGGAGAAACAGAAATTAAGGGTTACAAAAAAGAAGAAACGTAAATACCTGCGGCAGCTGCGACAAAAGCAAAAAGGGAGTCGCCCCGTATCTGAAATCAAGCTGTATTTAGATTTTGTCGACCGGCTCTCAAAAGATCTGGCGGCTCAAAATCACCGGGTTGTGAAAGCGGATCGCAGATTTAATCAGAAACGCCAGGATCTAATTGTGGCCCTGAAAAGGCGCAAGATGCTGGATAAGTTGAAAGAAAAAGGACGGCAGGCCCATCAGCAGAAAATATTAAAAAAGGAGCGTGATTTTATGGATGAGGTCTCAACCCATCAGTTCATTTTGAAAAAGTAAATGCGAATCCAGCCTGTGCGAATTCGCTTTCTTTCGGCATCGAAAGCGTAGCCTTCCGTGTGATACCCATCGAAAATCCTTCCGTTAGGTAAAGATTGTCATTTGAGGGAAAATATTGCCTCGATAAATGATTTTGATTGGATTTTAATTGCGAGTCTGATTTTCTGGGGCCGCAGCGGAAAATCTTCTAAGCGCTTCATAACAAAAGATTTTTGAGATAAGTGGCTATCTAAAATGCGATATGGGGACAGAAATGATTCACTCCGGTTTATGTTGGCATATTTAGTGCACAAAAGAATGGCCGTCACAGTACTCGGAAACCATTCTATGGGTAAAATAGAAAGCAGGAAAGCATGTCATTTGATCAATTTTTGATGCCGACTCTACCTCAAACACCAGCCGCCGGATTTAAGGGTTCAGGCGCCGTTCGTACGACTACGCCTGACTCCCCCGGCAATGCTGCGGCATCCGAGGAAGGTCAGAGTTTTTTGGCAACCTTAAACCAGATTTCCGACGCTGAGACCCCCGGCTCTATTCACAACCGCAAATCAATACCGACTGAGGATAGGCATGATTTTTCTGCAGGATCGGCTACCGGCGCGGGAGCCTCTGAAACTGACCTTGACCCTCTGGAGAGCGTTCAGGATGGTCGTCAGGAGGCTGCGGTAATTCAGTCTGTGGGCGCATCACCATTATTTAATTCATGGCAGACCGCCGGCATGATCAGCTCGCTTCCCTTTGGAATGGGGATGATGGATCAGCAGCATCCTTTATTTGAGACCCGGTTCGAATCGCTGGCTGCTGATATATCTCCGCAGACAACTACCCTATTTCATTTTGAGCACCTGATAACCAAAGCCGGCTTAAATTCAGATGCCGAGGGCAAGATCGGTATGCATGCCCAATTTTTAAAGTTCTGGCAATGGATTGCTCAGATGACGCAGGCAAATGCGGCAGCACCGATTGAGCCTCCGGCGGCCAATACCCAAATGACCGTTAGCGATAAGTTCGCGGTTCATTGGACGGATTCCATCTTTTTAGGCGCTAACGCAGATAATAACGGGCTGGGTGGGCAACCGACCGGTGCAAGCGCGCATGCAATCCAATTGCTTGAAGATCTTTTTATTAAAATGGAATCCAATACCGGGTCAAACGGAACCGATGGTCTTGAAAATCCCAAAACGGGGCTCTTGGGGAAAGATAGTGCACTGCTGCCTGGGGCCCAAAACGATCCATTGCTAGCGATGCATTTGGATTCTGCGCTCGATCGGAAAAGCAAAATTTCGCGACGATCCAGATTTCAGGCAACGCATACAGCGGCGGCCAATTCGGCAATTCAGAATCCATCGGCTGCAGGCATCATGGCCAAAGCGGCGGATGAGGCCTTAAACCTGAAAGGATCAGCCTTCAAAACTCATGTGCCGACGGGCGATGTGTTCGGCGGAAAAATTTTTCATATCGAAGGGGAGAATAAAGATGGCGGCCTTCTGTACGCCAACGATCAAATGCTGGAGCGGATTTTTAAGCTCGAAGATGCCTCCCGAACTTCAGAACCGCTGCAGCGTAACTCTTCATCTGAAACGCTGAATCAAATTGTACAGAAAGCCGTACTTTCTCTTAAAAATGGACAAAATGAAGTTCGCATTGATCTTAAACCCGATTTTTTAGGACACATTCGGATGCAGATTATCACCGAAAGTCAGCAGGTCGCGGTCAAGATTTACGCTGAATCCCCCTTCGTCAAAGATATGCTTGAAAGCAATTTGCATCAGCTAAAAACCGAATTGCAGGCCCAAGGTCTGGTAATTGATAAGCTGGAGGTTTTCGTCGGTCATGATTCCGACCGGGAAGCGGATCCGAATCAAAACGCCGTTGAATTAAAAAGATCGAAGACAACGGGTCCGAATCACCAAACGGACAGCGACACTTCGGAGGAATCCATGGAACTGAACTCGGCAAGCGGCGAAGGCATAAAGGAAACAGCCATTGATTATTTTGCCTAAAGCGCATCATGCGGTGCCCATTATGGGGCAATTTCGGATGGCACAACTCGTCTCTGATGAGACACAGCGTCACCTGAAGTAAGGAGGTGAATTTAAAATGACACCTATTACGGGAATAGACCCAACAACCAACACCAGTAAAGCCATATCCAATTCTTCCGACGAGATTCTGGGCAAAAATGATTTTTTACATTTGCTCATCGCCCAGCTTCAGAATCAAGACCCCCTCAATCCAACCGAAAGTACGGAATTTACGGCCCAGCTTGCCCAATTTAGCGCTTTGGAACAGCTTAACAATATCAATGATAATCTAGAAAATATGGAGCTGTTTCAAGCATCCATGACCAACTCCCAGGCAGTATCCTACATCGGCAAGGCGATAACCGCCCGCGGCAATTCGGTTCGGTTGACGCAGGATCAGCTGGTGCCATGCAAATTTGATTTAGAGGCGCATGCCGAAATTGCGGTGATTAGCATTTATGATAGCGCGGGCGGATTCCTGAATATGCTTGAGACCGGTCCCTTAAACGCCGGTCGCCAAACCGTTGATTGGGATGGCACGGACTCAAACGGCAATCGTCTTCCGGACGGAATCTATTCGTTTGAGGTTCAGGCCGCAGACGCCGACAACCAGGGCGTAGATGTCACCGCGTTGATCTCTGCAATGGTGACCGGAGTCTCTTTTAAAGATAATAAGGTCAATCTGGTCACCGAACTTCAAACCATTGCCATCGAGGATGTGATGAGTGTATCTGAAGCGGATCCTCAACCTGCGGCAGGAACCACGATTGCAGAAACAAACTCAATTGAACAACTTAATGGAGGGAAATAAAAATGATCGGTTCATTATTTGCCGGTGTATCCGGACTCAATGTTAATGCCAAAGCGTTGAACCTTATCGGCGATAACATCGCCAATGTCAACACTGCGGGCTTTAAATCCAGCCGGAGCTCGTTTGCCAATATCTTAAGCCAATCGCTGACCGGTACCGGTGCCAGTGAGATCGGCAGGGGCGTTGAGTTTTGGACAGCCACCCCCATGTGGAGCCAGGGCACGGTTGAAAATACCACCAACCCCACCGATATGGCCATCAACGGAAGAGGATTTTTCACCCTGCGAGATGCGACCGGAGCTGATTTCTACAGCCGTGCGGGCGATTTCTCATTTAACCGCGATGGATTTTTGACCAATCCGGACGGGCTATATATTCAAGGCTATCAAGTGCTTTCGGTCAATCCGGACTCCACCCTCAATTTAGGGATCATTTCCGATATCAACGTGCCGGATCAGAGCACAGATCCGCCTGCAGACACCACTCTATTCACCATGGATGTCAATCTGGATGCGAGGGCCGCCGACCTGGACACCTATGCGACGACCCTTATCGTCTATGATTCCCTGGGCAATGCGATTCCCATGACCATCACTTTTGAAAAGCAAGCTGCCAATCAATGGATTGCCACACCCACGCTACCTGCGGGGGCACTCAACGCCGGCGGTTCGATATCTATTTTGGATAATACATTTGATTTTACCGGTTTTGGCGGCCTGCAGCCCGGCGGCACCGACCCGACGATCACGATAAACGGTCTGGCCAGTGGCGCCGGTCCGATGTCAATTAGCTGGGATGTATTTGATGTGGCGGGGGTGACCAACGGTGACCTGACCCAGTATGCCAATGCGTCCGCCACAACCTTTCAAACCCAAAACGGATATACCTCCGGCGTGCTTCGCGGCGTCGCGGTTGACGAAAGTGGCGTTGTTACCGGATCTTATTCCAATGGCCAGTTGACGCCGCTTTTTCAGGTGGTGCTCTCGGATTTTCCCAGTTATTACGGGTTGAGCAAATTGGGCAATAACCTCTATGCTGAATCGCGGAATTCCGGCCAGGCCATGCCGGGTACAGCGCAAAGTGGCCGTTTGGGCAGTATCAGCCCCAGTGCGATAGAAATGTCGAATGTGGATTTGGCCCAGGAGTTTGTCAAAATGATTATCACCCAACGGGCCTTTCAGGCCAATTCGCGGGTGATCACCGTCAGTGACGAAATCCTGTCCGAACTTTTAAATCTTAAACGCTAATGATAGCTCTGCGTTCGGCGTTGCAGGGCAATTGCGGTAACGCGGCACTGTCCGCTGTTCACTGCTCAACCTGCAACGCTGCATTCATTAACTTCATCAATTTGAGGTGACAGCAACATGATTAAGGTGACCCGATTAAATGATTCTGTACTCATTATCAACGCGGATATGATCCAATCTTTGAAGGCCATCCCCGAGACGGTGATCACATTCACCAACAATGATAAAATCATGGTTAAAGAGCCGATCGAAGAGGTTTCGCAACGCATCGTTGATTATCAGCGCGCGGTTTATTCGACTCCCGGCCCCAAAGATTGCTTAGCGCCGGATCTGATCTAAGAATATGAATTTAAACGAGATGCTTTAGAAGTTCCTGATCCGCTCGGCTGTCGGCGGCACCCGGATTGCGCAGAGGGTTGCGTCGACCGACGACGCGCCGGTTTGCCTGAGCAGCCGCCTTCAATTTGGCCTGTCCAATCGAAATGCATCGTCAAACTGTTGACAAAAAACTGTGAAAATTGACGAAAAAAATTCGATCCGACCTGACCCTTGCGCATATTATTAACTAACGGCCGCGGGGCGCCGGCCTAACCCGGGGCGCAAGGCCAGCGGCATTACCGTTTTTTCTTTTAATTTCAGATAATTACCCACCGTATCGTTCATTTCTGATTTTCATCGTTCCAATCCTGACCCGTGGCACAATACTTGCTAAAAATATTGGAAAAAATAATGATCTTGAAGTCTTCCGGTAATCTTGGCCGGTTTGCTGAATCGGATGATTTCAGGCATCTTTTGTTGACCTGTCAAAGCGCTAGAGGAGTTGACCCGTGGATATCACTACATTAATCGGCATTATGATTTCGTTTGGTTTGGTCATCACTTCAATTCTAATCGGAGGTGATGGAACATGGTTTATTAACTATCCTGCGGTCATGATTGTTATGGGAGGGACCATGGGTGCAACCCTGTTATCCTATCCGCTCTCGGAAGTGCTCGGTGTATTTGGGGTCGCTAAAAACGTATTTTTGCACCGCTCCCAGTCCCCTATCAAGTTGATCCCATTGATGTGCGGATTTGCCAAAAAGGCTCGTCAGGAAGGCATTCTCTCTTTTGAATCGCAGCTCGAAACGATTGAGGATGCCTTTTTGGCCCGCGGTATGCAAATGGCAATTGACGGTATGGAATCCAGTTCCATCGAAGAGGTGATGTCCATCGAGATTCAATATCTGGAGGAGCGGCACCGGCTGGGTTCTGAAATCTTTACGACGATGGGATCATATGCACCCGCTGTGGGGATGTTGGGGACCATTATCGGGTTGGTTCAAATGCTGATGCAAATGGAAGACCCCAGTCAGATTGGCGCGCCCATGGCGGTTGCGCTTTTGACGACATTTTACGGAACCCTTATCGCCAATCTTTTGTTTTTACCGGTTGCCGGAAAACTCAGAACCCGCAGCAAACAGGAAGTCCTCATTAAGCAAATGTTTCTTGAAGGTGTGATTTCGCTCCAATCCGGTGACAACCATCGTGTCGTTGAACAAAAACTAAAGGCATTTATTGCTCCCAGTGCCCGGGCAATAGCCAGCGCAGAGCCGGCGAAAGCTTAAATCGATAAAAAGCAGCAGATGAAAAGAAAAAATAGAAAATATAATTCAAAGAATTCTGAGGGATCCTCCGGCCCCGGATGGGAAGTTATATATACGGGATTTATTCTCATTTTTCTTTGCTTTTTTATTATGTTGAGCGCCTTTTCAACCATAGAGCAAGCCAAGGTTATGCAGTTTGTGCGGTCGTTTGCCAATGCTGTCAGTATTTTACCGTGGGGAGCAAAGTTTGAATCCGGTTTGTCCGTGTTGCCGGAATCACCCGACATGGTGGAGAACAAAGCGGATCTGGCCAAAGTTTTTGAAGAACTCGAATCACTTTCCGCCAGGCTCGATTTTGAAGGTGAGGTCAATCTTGCCTTCACCAAAGAAGGCCTGGTGATGCGATTGTCCGAAAAGGCTCTGTTTGATTCGGGGGTGGCCGCCGTATCGCCGGAAGCATACCCGTTGCTTGGAAAGATTGGAGCGATTATAGCGAAAACAGCCTATTTTATCCGGATTGAAGGGCACACGGATAACCTGCCCATCCACACCCGGGTTTTCCCGTCAAATTGGGAATTATCCACTGCCCGGGCTGTCAATGTACTCAGGTACTTTATTGAAACTCACAAAATCGATCCGCAACGTCTGGCGGCGGTGGGTTTCGCAGAATATCAGCCGCTGACTTCAAACAACATGCAACCGAATCAGTCGAAGAACCGACGCGTTGAAATTATATTTATCAAGCAAGATCCACAGCAAACATCGATTGAAGGCGCCTCTTGAGAAGACAACGACAGAACACAGAAATTGAAGAGCAAAATTCAAGAGCTTGGCTGACCACCTTTAACGACCTGGTAACCCTGCTGATGGTATTTTTTGTTCTTATATTTACGTTGGGTTCGATCAAAACCGATAAATTTAAGGCTCTTCAGTATGGGCTGCAAAGTGGTCTGGGGATTCTAAAAGAGGGGCAAATGGTTTCGGTTTCCGTAAAGGACATGCAACCCGTCAGCGACATGTCCCATGTCGGCACCCAGCCCGAGGAGTTACAAACAAAAGGGCGCGCTGAGTCTGCAGATAGTTTGGAGGTTCAAGCCTTACAATATTTAGAGTCTGAGCTTGGCATCCAGGTTACGCATATGCGCCAGGGCGTCCGTCTCTCTTTTGAAGATCAAGTGCTTTTTGATTTTGGCAAGGCCGCGATCAACCCGGAGGGATTTTCGTTTTTAGATAAGATTGCCACGGCAATAAAAAAAGTAACGTATGCGGTGCGGGTTGAAGGGCATACGGATAATGTTTCCATTCATACCAAACGGTTTCCCTCGAATTGGGAACTTTCAATCGCGCGTGCCGTCAGCGTTGTTAAACACTTTGCCGAAGTCAATCAGATAGACCCCAAAAGGCTATCTGCTGTGGGTTATGGCAAATTAAGGCCTGTGGCTCCGAATGACACACCTTCAAATCGGGCCCAAAACAGGCGGGTTGAAATTATACTGAAGACGGAGGGTAAAGAGGAAAATGTCGAATAAAATATTATTTCTACTTGTTTCGGTTTTGTTGGTCCTCACAATTGGCCTGGCAGCCGCATTTTTTATGATGTGGAATAAGTTATCGTCCATAAATATGTCGGCCAATCTAACCGCTAATGCACAAGCCGCGCAACACCAGAGCGAAAATAGCATGGGGCCGATTTATTCCTTGGATACGTTCATTGTCAATCTCGCTGACGATGGCCGCAGCCGCTATTTGCGGGTTACAATGGATCTTGAACTTTTTACAAAGGCCGATGAGAGCGCGCTCAGCGATCGCTTGCCTCAGGTTAGGGACAGTATTTTGATGATTCTTCCCTCCAAGCGATTTGAAGATATCGCCAGCATGGAAGGCAAGACGGCTTTAAGGAATGAAATCATCACCAGGCTCAATGGTATTGTAAACAAAGAGGTTGTTTCCAACATTTTCTTCACCGAGTTTGTCGTTCAATAAGAGTCATTTTATGTCGAATCAAATTTTAACTCAAGAAGAAATCGATGCGCTCCTTTCAGCGATGGAAAAGGGCGACGTTGATATCGAGCAGGAAACGAAGAAGGACGTTGAGGCGGTTCTTTACAATTTGACGTCCCAAAACATGATGTTGCGGGGTCAATTTTCTGGGCTGGAAGAAGTCTACGATAAATTCGGCAGGTATCTGCGAGATGCGCTGTCATCGTCTTTACAACGATCCATTGCGGTAGAGTTTGCCTCAACCGAAATGGTTAAATACCAGGAATTCATAAGTGCTTTTTCCAACCCAACCAGTTTTAATCTATTTGCCATGAATCCTCTGATTGGCTCCGCATTGCTGGTTATCGAACCCAATTTGGCTTTTTCCCTGATGGATTGCATGTTTGGCGGTGATGGGAAGCCGACTACACAGATACGAGAATTTACTCAAATTGAACATCGAATGATCAAAAAATTTGCCCTCGATATATTAACGAAATTTGAGAAAGCCTGGTCGAGTGTCTACCCCATAAGGATAACGTTGAAACAATTCGAGACAAAACCGGAGTTTGTCCAATTGGTTCCGCCAAACGATATCATGATGATTATCGTTTTCACCATAAAAGGCCAAGAATTTTCCGGCAATTTTCATCTCGCTATTCCTTACTTGATGCTGGATCCGATAAAGGAAAAATTTTCTCCAAAATATTTGCGCGAAAAAGATAGGGGACATCCCTGGGGTGCACAACTGCAAGAATTATTAAAAAATACGCACGTAACCATAATTGCTGAATTGGGCCGAACAACGCAGACCGTGCGGGATTTATTAAACCTTCAAGTGGAAGATGTTATTAAACTGAAAACGGGTCCGGAAGACCTCATCTCCATCAGTGTTGATCAAGTTCCGAAGTACAAGGGGTATCCGGGCATAATTAAGGGGAACCGCGCAGTTGAGGTTGTCAGAATGTTAAATACGAATGGAGATAAAAATTAACGATGGTTGCTTCTGATAAAGAAAAACAAAATCAAGATGCCCGGGAGCCTGACGTTGAGGCCGTCGCCGATAATCAGACGGCAGATCGGGAACAAAAGGCCCCGGAAAGTTCAAATCATGGCGCTGCATCCAATACGAAATCCCCCGTAAACATGGATTTCCTTCTGGATATTCCCCTGGAAATATCGGTTGAGTTGGGTCGGACCAAAATGCTGATCAATGAACTGCTTAAGCTGGGGCAGGGCTCCGTGATCGAGCTTTCCAAACTGGCCGGAGAAACTTTAGAAATCCTGGCTAACCAAAAGCTCGTTGCCAGAGGTGAGGTTGTCGTGGTCAACGAAAAATACGGCATACGCCTTACCGAAATTATGAGTCCCATCGAACGCATTGAGAGGTTGAAATGAATGCCACCCCTGACATGCTTGCCACTGCTTTTAAAATGCTGGCCGCACTGGGTCTTGTCCTGGGTGGGTTGGGAATATTTTTTTACTTTACCAAGCGGGTTATGCGTAAAAGCAGCGGGGGATCCAGAGATAGACTGATTCGTGTGTTGGCCAACCAGTATGTCGGCCTGAAGAAAACCATCTCATTGGTAGAGGTCCCTGGGGCTCTCCTGGTCATCGGAATCTCAGGTGATTCTATCCGTCTGCTGACCAAAATAGAGGACAAGGGCATTCTCGACCAAATCCAAAACGAATCCCCCGAACGCCTATCTCCATCGTTCTCCGATCATTTAAATAAAATTACGAATCGATTTTTGGCGCATAAGAACCAAAAATGATGTTGAGACAGTTGCATATGATGAACCCATCTGAGCCTAAAGCGATCCCAAAATGCCGGTCTTGCGGAGCTTCCAGAAAAGTCAAAACCGTAAAGCGACCGCATGTTTTTTTGCTTCTGGTCGGCGTGTTTTTTATGGGGTTCTGCGCGGTTCTGTTAACCCCGCAAAGCAGCGGGGCGGCAACGCTGGAAATTGCTTCCCCCTTTATCACCATCGGCATGGACCAAGCCAAAGATTCCGGGAAAATGGCCGTCGTCTTGCAAATTTTCTTGCTGATGACGATTCTTTCCCTGGCACCGGCCATTTTGATCATGCTGACCTCATTTACGCGGATCGTTATTGTGCTGTCGTTGCTTCGCCGGGCATTGGGAACCATGCAAATGCCACCGAACCAGGTGATCATCGGACTCGCTCTGTTTCTAACCTTTTTTATCATGACTCCGGTTTGGCATAAAATAAACCAAGATGCTTTGCAGCCCTATTTGGACAACAAAATCGATCAACAGCAGGCCCTGCAAAACGCCACTGAACCTTTGCGGAAATTCATGTTCAAGCAGACACGGGAAAAAGATTTAGCCCTGTTCGTCAATATTGCCAAAATCGAGCGCCCAAAAGATGTCAATGATATTCCAACGTTAGTTCTGATTCCTTCTTTTATCATCAGTGAAGTCAAAACCGCGTTTCAGATCGGGCTGTGGCTCTATGTACCGTTTCTGATCATAGACATGGTGGTGGCCAGTGTTTTGCTTTCAATGGGTATGATGATGTTGCCGCCGATCATGATATCGTTGCCATTTAAGTTGATGTTATTTGTTCTGGCTGACGGGTGGAACTTGCTTGTGGGTTCACTCGTTAAGAGCTTTGGGTAGCGAGGTAAAATGACGCCTGAATTTATAACCGGATTCTTTTTTGAAGCCATCAAAACAGCAATTTTGCTGGCGGCTCCGATGCTGCTGGCGGGCTTAGCGGTGGGATTGCTGGTGAGTATATTTCAGGCAACGACCTCCATTAATGAGATGACGATGACGTTTATTCCCAAAATGCTGGCAGTCGCCTGCGCCCTGCTGCTCTTTTTGCCGTGGATGGTGCAGACGATGGTCACGTTTACCCAGAATCTATTGAATAACATGGTGACCTACATTCGATAATGCCGGTTGTAGGTCGGATAGGTAGGATCGGTGCTTTAGAATGATATCGTTTTCAATTCCGTTACCCCAGTTGCAGGTATTTTTTTTCATTTTTTTACGAGTTGGAGCGATTTTGATGACCATGCCGATTTTTAAAAGCAAAAGCGTACCCGTCTTATTTAAGGCCGGCCTGGCACTGGCCGCCAGCATGGTTTTATTTCCGATTCTAAATCTAAAGGTTTTTCCGGAACTGACAAACGTCATCTCTTTTGGGATCGGAGCCATCGGCGAGATTCTACTGGGGATCACCATCGGCCTGGCGGTCAACCTGGTTTTTGCGGGTATCCAGCTGGCCGGTCAACTGGCAGGCTACCAGATGGGCATGGCCCTTGCCAATGTTATGGATCCGAATAGCAGTATACAGATACCGATTCTGGCCCAATTTAATCAAATGTTTGCCTTATTGATATTTTTAACGGTCAATGCCCACCACTGGTTTCTGCGGGCCCTGGCGGATAGCTATCGACTGGTCCCCCCTTTTGGGTTTCAGGTCAGCAATTCGTTGATGGAGCTGATCGTTCAGCTTGCGGGCAGTATGTTTGTCATCGGACTCAAAATCGGTGCTCCCATCATAGCGGTGCTGCTGTTAACCAGTATCGCTTTCGGCTTGATCGCGAGGACCGTACCCCAAATGAATGTCTTTTTTGTGGCCATGCCCTTAAAGATTTTTATTGGACTGTTATTTTTGGGTTTCAGTCTTCCGTTTCTTTCATCGTTCCTGAAACAATTGTTCAGAGGACTGGGCGAGACGATTTTTCTCATTCTTAAAGCAGTTATGTAGCAGAGGAACTTTATGGCGGATGATGGCGGACAGGAACGCACCGAAAAGGCCACTGGCAAGCGAAAGCAAGAGGCAAGAAAAAGAGGGCAGGTTGCTCAAAGCCGGGAAATTCCGTCTACTTTGATTTTAATGACGGCGCTGGGTTTCTTTTATTTTGCCGGCTCCTGGATGTTCTGGAATATTTCTGAGTTTATTGGCGACATTTATCAGCATCTTGATACGCTGCAATTCAACAGTGTTTCCGATCTGAATGCCCTTTCTGTGGGAGTTTTCAACAAGGTATTCTTGTTGTTGATACCTTTATTTATAGCGATCTTGATTGCGGGTATGGCCGGAAACGTCAGTCAGGTGGGATTTGAAATGCATGCGGAACCCATGCAGCCCAAACTGAGCAAGATTAACCCCGTTGCGGGATTGAAAAAATTAGTATCTTTAAAGTCGCTGGTCGAACTCGGAAAATCGGTTGTGAAACTTCTGGTAGTGAGCGGGATTGCCTATGGACTGATCAAAAGCGAAATAAAGTTATTTCCGGCCCTGATGCAGCAGGGGGTTGGAGACATCTTTGTTTTTATTGCGAAGCTTGCTTTTAAGATCTGTTTCTTTGTTTGCCTGGCACTCGTTATCTTAGCTGTTCTAGATTATGTCTATCAGCGCTGGCAGTACGAAGAAAACCTTAAGATGACCAAGCAGGAAGTGCAGGATGAAAGGAAGCAAACCGAGGGTGATCCGAAGGTCAAAGGAAGGATTCGAAAGGTCCAACTTGAAATGGCGCGGCGACGGATGATGGAGTCCGTTCCCGAAGCGGACGTTGTCATTACCAATCCCATCCATCTGGCCGTTGCGCTCAAGTTTGATGCCGGTGAAATGACTGCACCGACGGTGGTCGCCAAAGGTGGCGGGCATATTGCGGAGCGGATTAAATCGATCGCCGCGGACCATCAGGTGCCGGTTGTCGAAGACAAACCGCTGGCTCAGGCTTTATTTAAAATGGTGGAAATTGGTGATTTTATACCGGCTGAGCTTTATCGAGCCGTTGCCGAAGTTTTGGCATATGTATATCGACTCAAAGGAATGTATCAGCCAGCTTGACAAGGACAGATTTAAGGTTGGTCTTATGTAAAAACCCAAGCGCGCAAAAACGCAGAGCCAAATACTGAATAATTTAATTATCTCGATCCTTTGCGTTTTTGGTGTCTTGGCATGAGGTATAAATAAGGAAATAGCATTGGCGAATCAGACCCAATTTGCAGATAGTCTTCCGTTTATCGCTAAGAACAGCGATGTCGTCATGGCCCTGGCGGTGGTCAGCATCTTAGTCTTTATGGTGATACCCTTGCCGCCGATGTTACTGGACTTGCTTTTATCTTTTAATATTACCTTTTCGCTGGTTATTATCCTGGCCAGTATGTATGTTCAGCGTCCCCTGGAGTTATCCGCATTTCCTTCAATTTTATTGTTGGCCACCTTGTTTAGGTTGTCGTTGAACGTCGCCTCTACCCGGATCATCTTATTGCATGGTAATGAGGGGACCCAGGCCGCCGGGAATGTAATAAAGGCATTTGGCGGCTTTGTAGTGGGCGGCAACTATCTGGTGGGAATTATAGTGTTTTTAATCCTGGTTGCCATTAATTTCATGGTGATTACCAAAGGCGCCGGCCGAATTGCTGAAGTGGCCGCACGATTTACCCTGGATGCGATGCCCGGCAAACAAATGAGCATCGATGCGGATCTAAATGCTGGATTGATCACTGAGCAGGAGGCCCGCGAACGACGGGAGCTGATCACCCTGGAGGCCGAGTACTACGGAGCCATGGATGGTGCCAATAAATTCGTTCGGGGCGATGCCGTCGTCGGAATTGTCATCACTCTGATCAATATCATCGGAGGGCTTACCATTGGCGTTTTCCAAAACAACATGAGCTTTGCCCATGCGGCCCAAAATTATACCTTGCTGACCATCGGAGACGGATTGGTAACTCAGGTACCGGCCCTGATCGTTTCAACTGCCGCCGGGGTGATTGTGAGCCGTGCCGGTGCCGAGTCGAGCCTCGGAAAAGAAATTACGTCTCAAATTTTGCTTCAGCCCAAAGCCATTGCCGTTGCATCAGCGGTTCTTTTCGGGTTTGGGTTGGTGCCCGGGCTTCCGACCCTTCCTTTTATGATTTTAGCGCTACTGTCCGGAGGGTTGGCCTATGGCGTATTCCAATCGATAAAAGAAACTGCCAGGGTTGAAGAGGAACAAAAAATTCAGGAAGAAAAATCCATTCCTGCAGGTCAGTTTGACAGCCTGCCGCCGCTGGATACGCTGGCGATTGAGGTGGGATACGGGCTTATCCCCCTGGTGGACATCGAGCAGGATGGACAACTGTTGGATCGAATTAAATCGCTTCGCCGACAGATCGCGCGCGATCTCGGCATCATCGTAGCGCCGGTGCATATCCAGGATAATATGCAGTTAAAACCCGGCGAATACACCATTTTGCTTAAAGGCAATGAAGTCGCCAGAGGGGAACTCATGACCCATTATTATCTGGCGATGAATCCAGGCACCGCAGAAGGAGAAATAGATGGTATTGCCACCAAAGAACCCACTTATGGGTTGCCGGCACTCTGGATAAAGGAGGATGCAAAAGAAAAGGCTCTGGCGCAAGGGTTTACGGTAGTGGATCTGGCGACCGTGCTGACCACCCACCTGTCCGAAATCGTTAAGCTGCATTGTCACGAATTGTTAGGCCGACAGGATGTTCAGCAATTATTGGATACTTTGAAAGATACGCATCCGAAAGTCGTCGAAGAATTGGTACCCAATTTATTACCGTTGGGTGGGGTGGTTAAAGTCCTACAAAATTTACTGCGGGAACAAATTCCCATTCGAGATCTGTTGGCGATCTTAGAAGCACTGGCCGATTGGGCGCCCGCCACCAAGGACCTGAATATTCTGAGCGAACGTGTGCGGCATGCGTTAGCGCGAACCATTACCAAGATGCATCTAACCAGCGAAGGCAAAATTGCAGCCGTCACCGTGGGGCACACTGTAGAAACAGTCATTGCTGAGGCATTGCAGCAAACCGATCAGGGAAGCTTTTTGTCGCTGGATCCCTTGCTTGCCCAACAACTTATGAACAATCTGGCCCGCAGTCTAGAAAAAATGGCTGCTGTAAAGCATCAGCCGATTGTGATGTGTTCCGCTCAAATCCGGCCCCATTTTAAAATGCTCGTGGATCGGTTTATGCCCCATGTGGTGGTGCTGTCATACGACGAAATTTTGAGCAATATTGAAATACAATCCATAGATATGTTGGAGCTTGACCATGCAGATTAAACGCTTTGAAGCAAAAGATATGAAGACGGCTTTGCGATTGATTAAAGATGAGCTGGGTCCTGAAGCGGTAATTTTATCGGCGCGCAGCCTCAAAAAAGAAAATAAGATTTTTGGTCTGGTAAAAGCGGTGGGCGTTGAGGTAACCGCTGCAATTGACGCTTACCCTATCCCGACGACACTCAATTCGGCATCATACGCCCGCGCTTTGACCGATTACCGTCTGAACGCACCTGTGAGCCGGCCTAAGCCTAAAAAAAGGATTTCTCGGAGATCGATTGGGAGCCGAATTAAATCGCTGACGCATCGGCCGCAAGACCTCGATTCTGAGAACCGTGTTCGATTCGAAAACGATGACTTACTTGCAGATGTTTATCAACATTTACTGTCCCAAGGGGTTAACCGCGATATTGCCAATGATATCATCGAAGAATTAACGCAGAACGATCACGCCATCAGATTCGATTCAAAGGCGGAAATCATATCAAAGATCGCTGCCATTTTGAGACAAAAAAGAAACGGAGCAGAAGGGCAACTGCGAACAAAAACCCGTTCCCAGGTGGTGGCTTTCATCGGGCCGACCGGCGTCGGTAAAACGACGACTGCTGCCAAGCTGGCCGCCCGGCATGCCATTGAGCAAAACAAGAAAGTGGCCTTCATTTCACTCGATTCCTACCGCATCGGTGCGGCGGAAGAGCTGAAGGTCTATGCCAAAGCTATTGGGATTCCCGTTAAAACAGCTGCGAGCCCGTCTGCTTTTAAGGCGGCAGTTAACGAATACCGCAAATATGACCTTATTCTGGTGGATACGCCCGGTTTTAGTCCCGAAAACCAGAACGAAATAGATGATCTTAAAGCATATTTGGAAGGCATTGACTCAATCGAAATTCACCTGCTTTTAAGTGCGGGCGCCAAAGAAAGTGATCAATTCAACACCCTCAAGCGCCTGAATGCCCTTGCGGTTCAGTATTTAATTTTCACCAAACTTGATGAAAGCTGCACGTATGGGAATTTAATCAACCTGCTGATACACCATTCGTTGCCCCTGTCTTTTTTTACCAGCGGCCGACAGGTTCCCCATGCTATCGAAAGAGGGTCGTTGAAAAAAATTGTGGAACACCTGTTTGGCAGCTTCAAGAATCATAAAACGATTTCAATTTCAGGGGGACAAAAGCAATCACGCTTGAAATCCTCTGCCCGCATGGCAGAAAGCTACTTTATTGCCAACAAAAATTCAGATGTGTTTCATTGCCCGGATTGTAAATGGACAAAAAAGATAAAGGCAAAAAACCTGATCACCTTTTCAAGTGCTCAGGCCGCAAAAACACAGCATTTTATGCCCTGTAGAGATTGCCAGCCGGCCCAAAGCGATACATTTCAAGCCGGATTATCCGCGTGGGACAATGTGCGAATTTCAAATTACTCGTAATGGATGGTTTGCGAAAGGAGCCGGAAGCTTAATGGAGTCAAAAAATTCCTCAGATAATGTCATCCGTCTATCTGACAGGATGCCCAGGAATAAAATGGTTCGTGCAGACAAACCGAAACCGGACCGCCCGCCCTATACACGGGTGATTGCCGTTACCAGCGGCAAGGGAGGTGTCGGTAAAACCAATATTGTGGCCAATCTTGGTTATGCCCTTACCCGCTTCGGCAAAAAAGTTCTTATTCTGGATGCTGACCTGGGTTTGGGCAACCTCGATGTTTTGCTGGGGCTGGCACCGAAATACAACTTGTCGCATGTCATTATGGGCGAAAAGTCGATCAGCGATATTATCGTTGAAGGGCCGGGCAATATGCTCATCCTTCCGGCTTCCTCCGGAATTCAGGAATTGACCCAGCTGACCCAGGAGCAGAAAATTCAAATCCTTAGCGAACTGGATCAGATGATTGATACGGTTGACATATTTTTTATTGATACCGCAGCCGGAATTTCTTCGAATGTAATGGACTTTAACGTGACGGCTCACGAAATAATTGTTGTGGTTTCTCCCGAGCCAACCTCTATTACCGATGCATATGCGTTAATGAAAGTGCTTTCGCTAAAGTACGCTGAAAAATGTTGCAAGGTCATTGTTAATTTAGCCGGCACGAATCAGCAGGGTAGAGAAGTGTTTCGGCAACTCAATATGGTGACCGAACGATTTTTAGATATGACCATTGATTATCTGGGAAGTGTTCTATTTGATGCCAACATTATCCAGGGCGTCAAACAGCAGAAGCTTGTCAGCGAGCTATATCCGGATACTCAGGCCAGCAGGTGCTTTACAGATCTGGCTCGAAAAATATTTACATCATCGCCGACTCACGTGCCCAAAGGCGATTCCAATTTTTTCTGGCATCATCTGATTGAAAACAATTGTTCATAATTGGAGAAATAAAATTCTATGGCACTGGCACAAACACGGACAAAAAAGGTAGCTCAAAAAGACCCGGTTTATCGCGACCAATTAATAACCGAGTATCTACCCTATGTGAAACGCATCGTTCAAAGGCTGGCGGTTCATCTTCCATCAACGGTTGATATCGATGACCTGATGAATGTCGGGGTGATCGGTTTGATCCAAGCCGTGGATCGCTATGATCCCAGGCGCGATAATAAATTTATGACCTATGCGATTTTCCGCATCAAAGGGGCGGTACTCAGCGAGTTGCGTGCCCGGGATTTTCTTTCAAGATCAAATCGGCGGAAGATAAGAGAATTAGAAAATGTCTTCATGCGGCTGGAACAAAAGTTAGGCCGCGAGGCTGAAGACAATGAAGTGGCGCAGGAACTGGGTGTCGATCTGGAACAGGTTTATCGCACCAAACAAATGTCGAGCATTTCCTTTATCAGCCTGGAAGAATTGGGGGTATCCTCCAGAGACGAAAAAGAAAAGCTGCTGAGCTATCTGATCAATAACGATGATGATGCGCTGAGTCTGACCAAGTTAAAGGAATTAAAGGAGGCGATGGCTCAGGCGATAAGACAGTTGCCCGAAAAGGAACGCCTGGTTATTTCACTTTACTATTTGGAAGAATTGACCATGAAAGAAACCGGCAAAGTTCTCGGAATTACCGAATCACGCGTATCGCAAATTCATTCACAGGCCATTTTGCATTTACGAACCAAACTGCGAAAACAAAAATTATTGGAAGAATAATCTGAAGATATCACCTGCTGAAAACTTTGCATTCAGTCAGTTGTAAGATATTACCTGAATTAAAAACGCAGGTTCACAAGAACTCAAATTTGGAAGTGGGAGGGCTGAAGGGTGGGATAAAATTTGTAATTAGAGGATAGAATTATGGTTGACGATATTAATTTTCCAAAAGGGCTGCCTCCGCTGACGGCCGCAGGGCGCGTCAAAAGAGTCAATTCCAAAAAGCGCGAAGACGAAAAACCGCCTTTTGAACAATTTTTAGACCCAGAAGATCAAGAAGAAAAAAAGAAGAAAAAAAAGAAAAAAAAATCCGACAAAGTTGACCTTCCTGGTAAAGCCGAAAAGATGCAGACCCAAGATTCAGCCGAATCCTCAAGCTCAAACGGCGCGGCAGAGGCAGAAGACGATTCTGGGAAAAAAATTATTGACGTCCGTGTCTGATCACCGACGACCAACTTAACAGGATACCCAATATTCGGGGAGTGCAAATGGCATTGCAAACGCTTAACTTATGGGGAATCGTCCTTGATGGAATTCAAATCTGCCTAGGCGGTTTAATCCTTTTATTTCTGATTCGAAACAAAATCAAATACAAGCAACTGATTCTTAAAGCGCCGGCCGGGGAAAAGCCGCAAAATTTTAATACTGAATTCATCATCCAGGCGATTCGGCAGCAATCCGACCTGGCCTTTAGCCACATATTGGAAACCATCGATAAAGAGCGTCAAACCTTAGGCACGTATTTCGAACTCAGAGAAACGCAGATTGCGCCAAATATGTTGCAGACAGCACCGGGTCCTGTTTTCGATCAGGCCTGCAACGCTGAAACGGTAAAACCGAACGCTGCGGATACGATCTATAGCGAAATCAAAACTTTGTCTGGTTATGGAATGAGTTTGGAAGATATTTCTGAAAAGTTAAATGTTCCCAGAGGTGAAGTCGAGCTGGTTTTAAAACTTAAAAGCTTGAGTGCTGAATCGGCCAAAAATAAAAATACCCCCCTCGACTAATCCTTCCTCGGTTCGGTTTCCCGCCATAAAAGAAGTGCCGATTCCTCCATCTCTTTATTCTTCCATCATTTCAATTGTGAGCGCAGCGAATGCGTTTGCTCCCGGATCGGTAAATCAAGCTGGAATAGGCAAAAATTACCTTATCGATTTAGATGAATTCTTAAAAGATGTAAGATTAGCAATTTATCGGTCACAGCGGCATTGCCCCCCCCCCATGGGCAGATCCAATGACATATCTCATAACCCATTAATATTGTAACATAAAAAATGATTATGACCTTGCTTTTCGATTCATCTTTATTCCATTTTTCGGATCGGAATTTACCTGCTTTGTTGGTATGTGTCTTGCATTTAATACCCATTAAATTGTTTGAAAACATTTTTAGAGATGAGGAGTTAGTCTATGAGTGGTTCGATTTATATGGCTGCAACCGGTGCCCTGGCATACGAAAAGCGAATGCAGATTCTTTCTAACAACCTGGCGAATATCAATACCGTGGGTTTTAAAAAAGATAGGGGCCGCTTTCGAGCTTTCGAGCTGTCCGTAGAGACGCGCAACCCAAAAATGCCTGTTAATTTAGGAGGATCGCAAGCCCCTGAGTTTTGGATGCAATTTAGCTCTTATACCGATTTTTCCTCGGGTGAATTGAAAAAAACTGGGAACCCATTAGACCTGGCTTTGACTGGAAGGGGTTTTTTCTGTGTCCAAACCCCCGATGGCATTCAATATACGCGCAGAGGAGACTTCACAATTAATTCGGACGAGGTGCTGGTTACCCAGGACGGGTGGCCGGTATTGGGAGCAAGCGGAGAGATCCAGCTAAAAATTGCGAAACCTTCTGACCAGATGCGGGAGTTTTCAGTTTCCGAAGACGGTTTTATTACGGTAGATGGATCTCAGGTCGATCGGCTCCGCATTGTCGATTTTACGCAATCCCATGCCCTCGAAAAGGCGGGCCATAACTTTTATCGAGGCCTAAATCCGAATGCTCTCGAGGAAGTCGATGAAGACTTTAAGGTGAGTCAGGGATTTCTTGAGCTTTCAAATGTTAATGTTGTCAGGATGATGACCGAGATGATCGAGGTGTTGCGGGGATATGAATCTTACCAGAAGACAATGCGCGCCATCGATGAAATGAACGCCAAGGTCATTAATGACGTGGGAAAAACAGCGTAATAAATAAGTTATTCGTTACCGGAAATACGATTAACAAATAACCAGCAAGTTACAGGAGGTTTCATGATACGCAGTTTATGGACATCAGCGACCGGCATGCAAGCCCAAGAGCTCAATATCAATGTGATTGCAAACAATCTGGCAAATGTGAATACATCCGGTTTTAAAAAAAGCCGGGCCGAGTTTCAAGATTTATTATATGAAAACATACGACCGGCCGGGGCCGCTTCATCGCAAGATACGATTGTTCCCACCGGAATTCAACTGGGTCATGGCACGCGCCCTGCGGCAGTTCAAAAGATTTTTACCCAGGGGGATTTTCAGAATACCCAAAATGAACTCGACTGGGCCATTGAGGGCGATGGATTTTTCCAAATAGAATTACCCAATGGAGAAACTTCCTACAGTCGTTCCGGAGAATTCAATCTGGATGCCGATGGCCGGATTGTCAATCCGGACGGATTCCCACTGGTACCGGAACTGACGATTCCCACTGACACGGTTTCCATTTCCGTGGGAATGGATGGGACGGTGTCCATTATCCAGGCTGATGACTCTACACCGACCGAGATCGGTTCGATTCAATTAGCCCGTTTTATTAATCCTGCCGGGTTAAGAAGCCTGGGTAAAAATCTTTATGTTCCCAGCGGGGCATCCGGCGATGAAATCACCGGTACCCCCGGAGAAAATGGTTTTGGTACGATTGCCCAGGGATTTTTGGAAATGTCTAATGTGAGCGTCGTGGATGAAATGGTCAGCATGATTACGGCTCAAAGAGCTTACGAAATCAATAGCAAGGCGATTCAGACTTCCGATGACATGTTACAGATCGCAAATAATCTTAAACGGTAACAGACGAAAATGAACGATTTTAGCTTAAAATTTCAAATGTCTAAACGTCTTTGTCATGGATTGTTTTTATTTCTGGCAGTTGCATTTATCTGGGGAGTGGCCGCAGAGCTCACAGCTACAGAGATGACCACTGTCAGAGTCCGCGATAAGGTTGAAATCGATGATAATGAGGTCTTATTGGGGCAGATTGCGGTAATCGAGGGTGGCGACATCCAATTGATTCAGCGACTAAAGGGCATCGTAATTGGAAAAGCGCCCTTACCGGGCAAGTCGCGCAATTACAATCAACATCATCTAAAGATGCGCTTAAAGCAGCATCATATTAATTTATCCGCCATTTATCTAGAGGTTCCCCGGCGCGTTGAAATTTCGCGCAGCTATGTCGAAATTGACAAGCAGAAAATAAGGGAAATTGTCTCTGATTTTATTATCCAAAACAGCCCCCGGGAAGATAAGATGGTGCGGATAAAAGAGATTCGTGTTCCTCAAAGCGTGTTTTTGTCTAAAGGCCGCATTACCTATAAGGTGAGTTCACCGCGCAGCTGGGAATTGATGGGAAAGTGCTCGATAGCGGTCGAATTTAGCGTCAATGGGCATTCTCAAAAAAGAGTGTGGGCAACCGCTAGGGTTGAAGTGCTGGGCCCCGTGGTTGTCACCCGCAAACCGCTCGGAAGGTATAAACCGATTACCGAGGATGATATTGCCTTAAAAACCATGGATCTGGCAGATCTGCCTTCCAATGTCATCACCGACCCTGAAGCGGTTTTAGGTAAACGCACCAAAAGAGCTATCGGAGCCCAAATCCCTTTAAGGGCGGACGTCATCGAATTGCCGCCTCTGGTAAAACGCGGGGATTTGGTGGTGATCATCGCCGAATCCCAAGGTCTCAGGATTACCGCCCGCGGTCGGGTTAAGAAAAAAGGCCGACGGGGCGAGCGAATTCCGGTGGTCAATGTGGACTCGAAAAAAGTGCTTTATGGCCGTGTGATCGATGCCAACACGGTTAAGGTGGATTTTTAAAGGGCCTGCTAATTAAGGAAATCAATTATGCGAAAAATCACCCAGGTTTTAATCGGATTAAGTATTTTGACCCTATTATTCATCAGCCTTACGGGTTGTGCCCTCACCCAGCGGACAATGCCGCCGGTTGCGGAAAAAATGCCGATAAAAGAAAAGATTGAAACTAAAGAACAGCCTTTACCGCCAGTGGAATTTAATGGATCTCTTTATGAAGCGCAAAGTTCTTTCAATGGTTTTTTCATCGATACCAAGGCCCGCAAGGTGGGTGACATTGTCACGGTTAAAATCTCAGAGTCCTCAAAGGCCACCAATTCGGCTGACACGAAAACCGGTCGGACCTCCAGCCTGGAGGCCGGAATCGATACGCTGTTTGGGACAGAAGAGTGGTACCGCGACGAAGTTCTGGACAACATCCCGAGTAAATTGCCGAAACCGGATCCATTCGGAAATCCATCGGTCAAAGGCAGTATGACCAGTGATTTTGACGGCTCGGGGAGCACCTCGCGCAGTGGTGATCTCAGCGCGTTTATCACCTGCCGTGTCACACAGGTATTGCCGAATGATAATTTGAAAATCGTCGGCTCACGTGAAGTCCTGGTCAACCATGAAACTCAGATGATTATTTTGTCAGGCATCATTCGGCCCAGGGACATCGATGATGACAACATTATCCTGTCCACTTTTATTTCGGACGCAAAAATTGCCTACAGTGGAAGCGGGATCGTCAATGACCGTCAGCGCCCCGGTTGGCTGGCCAACTTGCTAAATTCTGTCTGGCCCTTCTAAATCTATTGGGAGAAGGAAAATAAATGATGAATTTACGGGTTCAAAAACGGTATGCTTGCAGATGGGTTGCCTCGATCTTATTTATCCTGGCAACCAGCTTTCTTTTAATGCAACATGCCCATGCGGTTCGCATTAAGGATATCACCGACATTAAAGGGGTGCGCGAAAATCAACTGGTGGGCTATGGATTGGTGGTCGGGCTTGAGGGCACCGGTGACAGTGATGACTCCTTATTCACAATCCAATCGCTGGCCAGTCTGCTGGAGAAAATGGGTGTGACGGTGCAGCCGACCGATATTGAAGATGTCGAAAACGTAGCGGCCGTTATGGTAACAGGAAATCTACCGCCGTTTGCAAGTATGGGCAGCCGAATCGACGTACTGGTCAGTTCCATTGGCGATGCTGAAAACTTGCAAGGCGGTACCTTGCTGTTCACTCCCCTGAAAGCCGCCGATGGTAGCGTGTATGCGGTTGCCCAAGGACCGGTCAGCACCGGCGGATTTGCTGTTAGTGGAAACTCCGGTGATCAGGTCCAAAAGAATTTCCCCACCGTGGGTCGGGTTGTTGGCGGGGCGCTGGTGGAAAAAGAAATTCGTTCAAACTTTAATCAAAAAGATTCCTTAACCCTGGCTTTGCACCAGCCCGATTTTACAACTGCCACACGGGTTGCTCAAGCAATCAATCGCGCTTTTTACAGCCAGCTTGCGCAAACCCAGGATGCCGGCTCCATCCGGGTGATGGTTCCTGAAAATTACCTTGGGAACACGGTTCAATTTGTTACCCTGATTGAAAGCCTGGGGGTGACTCCCGACATGGTATCCAAGGTGGTGGTCAATGAGCGCACCGGGACGGTGGTTATGGGTGAGAATGTGCGCATTTCAACCATCGCCATTGCCCATGGCAACTTGAGCATTCAAATCAATGAATCCCAGAATGTCTCACAGCCGTTGCCGTTCTCACGAGGAGGACAAACGGTTGTCACGCCGGAGTCAGAGATCATGGTTCAAGAAGGAAAAAATCCCTTATTCCTGGTAGAATCAGGCATCAGCATCGCTGAGGTCGTCAAGGCCTTAAATGCTCTTGGTGTTACGCCCCGTGACCTGATTGCCATTTTTCAAGCTCTCAAGGTTGCAGGTGCCCTGCAGGCTGAACTGGAGATTATCTAATGGCGGATTCAATATCTTTACCCAAAATACCTTTTGCGATTGCGGATATTCTCTATTCCAAAGACAGCCTCCAGCGCTCTTTGAAACCGGGAAAAGCGCAGGCTGCCGATAAACCTGACCCGCAACTGCGTAACGCCTGTTCAAAGATGGAATCACTGTTCATTTACCATCTCTTGAAAGAAATGCGGTCCACGATCGACAAGTCCGGTTTTATCAGCGGTGGTCGGGCTGAAGAAATTTATACTTCGATGCTGGATTCCGAGATGGCCAAAGAAGCATCGGAAAGGGGTGGAATCGGTTTGGCGGACCTGTTGCTGCGTCAGCTTGAAAATCGACCCTCTCAAGTCGATGAGGAAGGAGCCGATTGAAAGGCAAATGATATTATTTCTAAAGTTTTTGATGATTTAGCCGATATTGGGTAAAGCACAGATAAAGACAAAATCAATGTTTAGGAATTATTCTCAAATGGAACATCTGTTGAACAAACTAATCGGATTGCTTGAGCATGCGGCGGAACTCTATCAATCGTTACTTGCTGTGGTGCAAAAAGAAAAGAAAGCCGTCATGGGTTTGAACTTGAATCAATTGAATAAGGCCTGTAAAGCGAAAGACAATTTGCTCTTAAAACTGCGAATCCTCGAAGAACAACGCGCACAACTTATCGGCAGATTGGCTGTTGATTTGGGCTGTTCACCGCAAGAGCTTTCTTTAACTAAACTGTCACAACTGGTGGAAGAACCCTATGCCGGTCGGCTGCGTGACCGTAGCACCGATCTTTTAGCCCTGATTCAAACCGTACAAGAAGCCAGTCAGAAAAATAAAACCATATTGTCCCATTCGCTGGAACTTGTTCGCGGTTCGTATAATCTGTTAAATAACCTTATAAGCGCCAATCCGTTATATTACCGGACCGGCACGGTTCAAAAAAACGATCAAACCGGCAAGCTTTTGTGCGGTGACATCTAATAAAAGATTTGGCAGTGAGTAATCTAAACCGATGCGATTTATTGTATCAGTAGCTGAAATGAAGATCGGGCAAAAAGAAGACCGGCTTGTAACCCATGCCCTGGGAAGCTGTCTGGGATTAACTGTCTATGATCCGGTTGTCCAAATCGGCGGCCTCTTGCAGGCCATGCTGCCGTTATCAAAAATAAATGTGCCGAAGGCTGCGCTAAACCCCTTTATGTTTGTGGATACCGGGATTCCGGCATTATTTGAGGCATTGTATGAGCAGGGGGTGCTTCAGGCAAATATGGTGGTCAAGGCTGTCGGTTGTGGCAACCCCATGGGCGAAAAAGAAGTGTTTAAAATCGGTGAACGTAATTATCGTGTACTCCAGGAGGTGCTTGTAAAAGAGGGTATCCGCTTAGCGGCCGAAGATGTCGGGGGCACCGCCAGCCGCATGGTTCAGCTGGATCTTGCCACCGGTCAGACCATTATTAACAGCAATGGTACAGAGAGGGTCTTATGAAAGACACAAAATTAAACGATATCCTGTCTAAAGTAAAATCGTTTCCCACGATGCCGGGGGCAGGGACTAAAATGCTTTCACTGCTTGAAGAGCCGGATACCACCGTATCTGAAATTGAAGAGATTTTACGTTACGATCCCGGTTTGACCGCCAATGTTTTGAAATTGGCAAACTCGGCTTACTTCGGCCTTCCATCGAAAATCGGCTCCTTGAAACAGGCTGTGATTCTGCTAGGTCTTAAGCGTCTGATCCAGATAGTGGTTGCCTCGTGTGTGAGTGCCGTTATGGACAAATCAGTTCCCGGCTATGATTTACCAGCGGGGGATCTATGGCGGCATTCAATTGCGGTATCGATTGCCGCCGAGGCGTTGGTGAAGGACAAAAAAATTATTGGCGCTGAAGATATTTTTACACCGGCGTTACTCCACGATGTGGGTAAGCTGGTTTTAGGCGCTTTTGTAAAGGACGAGCTGGAGGCGATAGAGAGCATTGCCGCCAAAGGGATACCGTTTGTGATTGCCGAGAATATGATACTGGGTACGGACCATGCCGAAATCGGAGCGCAGATTTTAGCGCATTGGAATCTACCTTCGGATGTCATCAACGCGGTTCGCTGGCACCATGACCCGGATTCATCCGAAGCATCCAGCACCCAAATGGACGTGGTCTATCTGTCTAATTTGTTATGTCAAACAACTGTTGCCAGCGGACAGGCAGGGGGACAAGCTATTGAATTATCATCAACGGTCATCGAGCGTTTGGGTATTCAGTTGAATCAATTTGAGGCCATTTCGGATAAAGTATCCCGCTGGGTGAATGAATTATCAGATGCCCTGGCATTTAACTAACATGAGGATTATATTCAATGCAGGCCCAAAAAATCGCATCCGCTATAAAGTCATTTCCCGGCATGCCGGGTACAGCCGTAAAACTGCTGGCATTGATCAATGACCCGGGCATGGGAGTATCGCAAATAGAGAAAATATTGCGTCATGATCCGGGGCTAACAGCCAATGTGTTAAGACTTGCCAACTCCGCTTATTTTGGAATTCCATCCAAGGTTGGTTCGATCAAACAGGCGGTCATATTGCTGGGCTTAAAACGTTTGATTCAAATGGTAATCGCCGCATGCCTTAGTGCCATCATGGACAAACCGGTGCCCGGCTACGACTTGCCACCCGGTGAACTCTGGCGCCATTCCATTGCCGTATCGGTTGCTGCTGAAGGTCTGGTAAAAGAGCTCAACGTCGACGCGGCCGAGGAAATCTTTACAGCGGCCCTGCTGCATGATGTTGGGAAACTGGTACTCGGCGGGTTTATTAAAGATGACTTTAAGCAGATAGAAACTGCCGTTTCTCAGGGCAGCAGCTTTGAGTTGGCCGAAACCGTTGTTCTGGGTACCAATCATGCAGATACCGGTGCCGAGATACTGACTCAATGGTCCTTGCCACCGGAGATCGTCAATGCAGTACGCTGGCACCATGCTCCCGAAAATGCCGATCAGACCAGTACCATGCTAGATATCGTCCATGTTGCCAATTTTATGAGCATGATGATCGGCATCGGCGTTGGCAGAGATGGTCTTCAACATCAGCCGTGTGCCGCTACGACAGAACGCCTGGGACTTAAATTGTATCATCTGGAAAAGGTGGCCAGCCAAACGATACAATGGGTGAAGGAATTATCCCAAGTTCTGAGTGCAAATTAGTTGCCCGCTGGCCGGAGGATTCGCCCAATGACATTGCGGAATTGGGGAAAGAAAATAAGAGAGGGTCGAAAATTTTTAGATTGGAACCTGGCAGGTTTAGAAACGAACAACTAGAAGGGGAACATTATGTCAGATTTATACGGCATCATGAGTCTTGCGGGCCAAGCGCTTTTGACCCAACAACAGGCGATAAGTGTAACCAGTCATAATATCGCCAATGTGAACACCCCGGGGTACTCCCGTCAGCGGTTGATAATGGCAACCGACAGGCCGTTGGATTCAACGATAGGACCGATGGGGACTGGCGTGACGGCCACGGGAATCGAACGCATATACGACCGGTTTCTGGGGGTTCAGATTAATAATGAAAGCCAGGGCCTGGGTCAATGGGAGGCTCACAACAAGGCCGTCGAAATGCTGGAAATATTCTTCAATGAGGCCGACGGATCCGGTCTGAGCCCGGCAATGAGTGAGTTTTGGAACGGTTGGCAGGCGCTGACCAATAATCCTTCCGGTCAAGCCGAACGGCAAGTTTTGATTACGCGGAGTCAGATTTTGGCCACAACCTTTAATCGACTTGATTCCAATCTTACTCAATCCCGGCAGGATCTGGATTTCTCCATCCAAGGAAGCGTTCAAGAAATCAACCGGCTTTCAGAACAGATCGCCGATCTAAATGAAAAGATTATCTCGATGGAGGCCGGGGGCCAAAGCGCCAATGATTACCGCGACCAACGGGATTTGATGTTACAAGAGCTGTCGAAATTGATCGACATCAATACGTCCGAAGACACAACCGGAGCGGTCTCATTATTTGTCGCCAACGGCAGTCCGCTTGTGGCGGGTAGCATGACTTGGCAGCTGTCAACCGAGACCAATGCTTCAGGTCTTCAAGATGTCGTCTGGGTCGATGGCAGCGGAAGCACAACCAATATTACCAGTGATATATCCGGAGGAAATTTAAGGGGTTGGCTGGAGGTCCGGGATGTCGTGATTGCTGACTATCAAAATCGTCTGGATACCTTGGCCCAGACATTGATCAACGAGGTCAATACACTTCACCTAACCGGTTTTGCGTTGGATGGTTCCGCGGGCGAGGTATTTTTTAACGGAACTGCGGCGGCGGATATCGATGTGAATGCGAATATCGTCGGCAACCCGGATTTAGTTGCGGCGGCATCCGACCCGACGCGGGTTCCCGGAGATAACACCAAAGCGATTGAAATCACCGACTTACAGTACCAGCTCACCATGAGCGCCAACACGGCTACTTTTAATGATTATTTCAGCTCACTGGTTAGAGATGTCGGTAATGAAGTTATAAAATCGGATTCCTATTATGACCATCAAGCTGAGATGGTGGCGTATCTCGACAATTACCGGGAATCGATTTCCGGAGTTTCGTTGGATGAAGAGATGATTAATTTAATCAAATTTCAAAATGCTTATACCGCTGCCGCCAAATTGATCAGCACCGCCGACGAACTCATGGAATCCGTTTTGAATATGATTTAACGTGGCAGCGTTTTAGCATCCAAAATAATCTAATCTATAGAGGAGGGGTTGAGAATGCGGGTAACCAACAATATGATGACGAATTCGATTGTTCGATACCTGTCCACCCAGAATGAGGCGCTCTTCAAGAGGCAAACGCTTATCGCTTCGCTGAAACGATTAAATAAACCTTCGGATGATCCCCTGGGTATGGGCAATGTGCTGGATTATCGTCAAACCCTGGCCTCTATTGACCAGTACCGGAAAAATATCGAAACAGGCAAGACACGCTTGGAGGTCAGCGAGATAACCTTGGATCTGGCTGATGAACTCATCACATTGGTAAGAGGAATTGCGCGAGTTGAATCTGACGGAACCACCGAAAGTCGCCTAAAGACGGCAGATTCGGTGAAGAGTCTGTTTGATCAGGTACTGAATGTCGCCAATACGAAATTTAACAATAATTACATGTTTTCAGGGAATAAAACCAAAACAACTCCCTTTTCACGTGATGACGCATTGGCCACCACCTTTGATAAATATAGAGTAACTTACAACGGTGATGACGGCGATGTGCAGATAATTGTTGCGGAAAATACCGTTGTTCGCATTGATGCAGATGGGCAGCCCATTTTTCATGACGCTGCCAGCGGGGGGATCAATATTTTTGACGTAATGCGGGATTTAATTGTCGGTTTGGAAAATGACGATACAGCCGCCATATCCAGTCAGGTAGACCTGCTCGATCAAGCCGGTATACAGCTTGATGAGATTAGAAGCACCAGTGTGCCCATCATAAGCCAGTTGCAGACTACCGAAAAATACTGGCTGAATTACAAGCCCAAGATGGAGCAGTTACTTTCCAAAGCAGAAGCTGCGGATATTACTGAAGCCGTCATTGAGCTGCAAGCTATTGAGCTTGCTTACCAAGCCACTATTGCCACTGCGGCCAGTATTCTGCAGCCCGGTCTTATGCAATTTCTGAAGTAAGACATGAAGAAAACTCTATTTATTATAATTTGCGTTGCGATGCTGATATTCATTGTCACCCATCCCATTTCGGGCTTGAATAGTGAAAGTATTGTGCGTTTAAAGGAGGCTGGTGTTAGCGACCAGACGATTCAAGTTATGATCAGGGAAAAAGTCGTTGAGACCGCTGCTTTTAGCGTGCAGGAAATTATTGATATGAAAAAGGCCGGTCTTAGCGAAAAAACCATCCAGATGGTAATTCAGGAAGGTTCTTTTCTGAAGGATACGGCCCCCGTCATTTATGGCAAAGATGTTCGATCCATTGAATTTACAACTGTTCAGGATATCATTGAACTCAAAAATGCTGGATTCAGTGACGAGGTCATCCAGGCGATTATTTATGTGGTTGGTGAAAGTTCTGATGCCCAGCGAAAGGACGCATGGGATCTACTTAGAGATATGGAAATTCGAGTCGATCTGCGAGATGGGGATTAACAACTTAAATTGCGGATTTTAGATTGTGGATTGCAGATTGAAATATCAGATGTGTCGCCCATTTAAAATCCGAAATCTGCAATCTGCATTCCGCAATCTTACCTGATGCTTATTGATTGTCATAAGTGCATTTATTATTATGTAACCTGGAACCCCGCTTTTCCTAACGGTTGCCGCGGGATGGGGTTTGAAAGTCGGCGGTATCCGATCAATGAAGTGCGCCACATCATGAAGGGTAAAAATTGTCTGCTGTTTACCGAACGGAAAAGGGCAAATCGCGATTCATTGAAAACGTCAGCGATTAAAACCTGACCGTCACCTCCCAATCCAGCTCCTTGATTACGATCACTCATGATCCGCACAGGCTTCGTCGGCAACAAATTCAGTTGCCGAGACGCGTTCACGCAAATGCGCTTTTAAGTCATTGGAAACGAAAGCCGCTGCTTGTTCAAGCAAAGATGGAAAAATCTCCTGGTATCCTTTTGACCGTAGTTGAGCCTGGACTTGTTCGCGGTAATTCTTTTTTCCTTCCTCAACAGTGGCACGCAACATGTGATAGAGATCCATTGTCGCGATTTCTTTTGGAAGGAAAAATCGGCCGACGATGGTGGTTGCCTGGCGGGCGATATGCTGCAAATAATTATCGCTGTCCACAGGTAGCTCGGTGTCGAGACGGTCATGAAATTTCACAGCTTCGCAAATTTTCTCGGGGACATTGAAACGCTGCAGCACGATGGCGCCAATTTCAGCATGGCTCATGCCCAAAATTCTTTGCTCAGCTTTGCAGGTTGGAAGCTCCTCTGCCTTTTTTATAGCGACGATTTGATCGTGTTCAGCTTTAAAATATACTGCAATGACCAATTTCCCGATATTTTGCAGCGTCGCCACTGTGAAGAGATCTTCCTGGTTCTTGAAGGCTAATATTTCAGCGATCACTTTGGCCACAACAGCACAGAATTGAGCCTGCTTTAGAAATTTGTCAAAATTAAAATCTTTCAGCCGGCGGGTAAAATGGTCCATTAATATCGATGTTATCAGATAATCTTTCATTTTACCGTAACCCAGCATTTGAACCGCATAATTGATGGAGCGAACTTCTCGTCCGCCATAGTAGGCAGAGTTGGCTATGTTTAGAAATCGTGCCGCCAGGCTCGGAGATAAGTTTTCTGCGATCTGCTCAAAATTACTGGCCGGATTGTTGAGCAGGGTGATTATTCCGACAACTTCCGAATCGATCAGCGGGAGTTTGTTGATTTTGTTTTCAATTCTTGCGATTGTTTCTTGAGTTGTCATTCAATATTTCTCCCTATCCTATTGGTATTTTTATTAATAGCAGCAATAGGCATGCCAAAAAAAAAGATTTATTGGCATCATTGGCACCCGGGTCCGGGAATGCGAGAAAAATCGAGTCAGATCACTGGAAAAATTTTGATTTTCAGGTCAACGAACGCAAAACTTGCTGATACCACTCCGCGTTTTGACAAAGCCTTGACGTATCTTGCCAAAATATTGCCGAGGCAAGAAACACAGAACCCTGTTAGGGGGGGGTACCTAACAGGGTTCGTCGGAGGTGGGAATGAAGGAAAGGAGGAAACTTCATTCCTGTTGCTACATAACTGTGCAACTATTATGCCATTTGATTTATCCGAATAGAGATTTCTTTGTTCTGCAGTCAGAATAGCGTTCATAATTTGATTAATTAGTATTTACAGCAGGTTAAAAGAGAAATCGAAATTGTCTGCCGTTTATTTCATTTTCCCAATTTATGCCTAAAACCTGCAAATTACGCAATCTTTTGTCAATTAACCGACAACTGGGCAAAAAATTCACCCCCTCCAACGCGATTAATGCTTTCGGTTTAAATGTCGCCAAGATCGATATAATATATAAAATAAGCATCTTAGATTAAATTCTGTGCTTGATCATCATTGACCGTATTTTCGGTAAAACCAAATTTTATGACCAATTTCGTCTTTTGCAGCAAATTATTGAATATTCGCAAAATGCAACAAGAAAATTCGCAATTTGCGAATTTTAACCCACGCCTGTATTTGACAACCCCTATAGCGGCAGGGTCTTTATAAGATTTCTTGGGAACTAGGTTCATCAAAGCGGCTTATTTGATCAAGTTTTTGATCAAAATGCCGATAGTATTATATATTCTTTTGCTTAAGGGGATTTGTCATTTGATAAACGAACTCCGGGAAACAATATCGGTTACTCAGGCGGCCGCCATTTGCGGTGTAGGGCGCACCACCGTCGGGTACTGGATTCGTTCCAAAAAGCTTCATGCCAGCCGGGCAGGAAAGAAATACATGATACCGGTCCAGGATCTGCTGTTTTTTTTAAAATCAAGCGGGCAGAAAATTCCTGTGCAACTTGAAAAAGAGAATTTGAAAGGGCCTGCTGCTCGAAGTTTTCAATATTGCTGGCGTTATTATCAGGACAATTCCCACGGGCAAAATTGTCAGCAATGCATTGCTTTTAAAAATAAATTGCAGGTTTGTTTCAGCGCGCGCAACAGCGGCACGCTAGGCTGCTTAAGGCATTGCGAAACCTGTTCCTACTACCATGATATCTATTATCCGCGACTTCATTTTATTCATCAATTCGATATCCCTGCGGCGGTGGTCAAAGACCTGTATTTTTGGGCTGGAAACCTGGAGATGACCAAACTTTGTGGAATTGATGAAAAGGGATTGGTCGGAATGGGTGTTGAGCAAATCGTGCACCCCCGTTCGCTGGAATGTGTGATTTCCGGCGCGAAGAAAAAGGCCCTGGGAGATCCCGCAACTCCAAGTGAGGGCAGTATTTATATTAAAAACAATCAAATTGAACAGCTAAAAGTAAAATTGTCGGTCTTTTTATTGAAAGAACCACGAGGTGTGTTTCTCGTTTTTGCGGAGCCTGAGTCCAACGGTCAGACTCGGATATAGCTAATGTTGCGTCCTGCTAATTATTTATAAAATGGTGTCAGGTGTCGGGTTTCAGATGTCAGTCGTCTGGTTCATAGGTTCAACGTTCAAAGGTTCAAAGGTTAAAGAACAGAAGACAGAGGTCAGATGACAGATGAAACCGGAGCGTAGGACAACCCTCTGCGGCTGCCAAAAACCTGTTACTTAAATCCTGAAACTTCTGAACCCAGAACCCTGAACCTTTGAACCCTGAACCCGGGAACTGACACCTGAACACTGACACCTGAAACCATCGTCATTGTGTTATTTAAAGAACTCGATTGGATAAAAATATACCAAACGACTTTTAATTAGATCACGAATATAGGAGTCGGTGTTAATGAAGTTGGCTTTTAACAAAAATCAGCCAGAGACCTTCGAACGAAAGGGATTATCGGCGGAGCTATTAGAATGCCACAAGAAACAAGAGTTTCTGCTGACATCCGTTCGGACACTGCTGCAATTAATTAAAGAATTTGACTTTGATTTGAAGGAACTCGCAAGCGATGCATTTAAACATGATATTGATGTTCTGGAAAATAAATTCAAATCGGATGAAAAGCTAAGAAAAACGCAATCGTCCTTTCATAAACAAAAGAAACGAATTCGAAGATTTGTTGATCAACAAAAAAAATATTTAGAAGAACGTGAAAAAGAACTCAAAGATATTATCGATCTGCTTGCCAAAGCCATGGTGACCCTTGATACCGATAACCAGGAATACAATCAGAAAATTTACAAGCAAAGCGAAAAAATCGAGCGGATTACGCGTTTGGACGATATCAAAACCGATCATACACTTTCCATAACGGTCTCGATTGGCGTTAGTGCCTATCGCAAAGGCGATACACCCGGAACCATTACCGATCGAGCAGACCAGGCGCTTTATGTGGCCAAGCGCATCGGAAAAAACCAGGTCGCATCTGAAAATGAAATAAATGCCGGATAAGCGACACTCTTTCGAAAGAGGGTAAATTTTACCGTCAACAGTCAGGGCCTTTCAAATTCGGCCGCGCGTGTTAAGTTTATTATTAATATAAATTACAGACAGATATGGAAAAAATGGACTTGAAGAGGATTTTGCATGATTTTTGCATTGAAAATGGTACAGCACTATTTGTAAAGCGCCATTGTGACGCTTGAAACCTTTTAGATTATAAAGAACCGAATCGAAACCAAGGATGTGAGCGATGAAAATTTATGGCAACGATGAAATTTTAAAAAACGGCTATCCCGAGAAAACGCCAAAAAATGAACGGACAACGGATGCCGATTTTAAAAATATCCTTAAGGAGTCTGTCGAAAACTCGACAAAAAATCCACCGGAAATCCAGCCGGCTACTTTATTGGATCCGGTGTCGGCGATTCGATTCAATCCGTTATCAACCCAGGATAAAAACATCACGGTTGAACGCGTTGAGAATCTATTAAATTTACTTGAAAATTATCGTCAACAACTGGAGAATCCGAATGTCACCTTAAGAACCCTCGAACCGGTGATGAACACCATCGCCAAAGAAAAAGATCAGTTGTCAGCGGTGCTGGATTCGATGCCGAACGAGGACGGGCTTAAAGATATACTCAATCAAACCTTGATTACGGCATCGTTGGAGGGCATTAAATTTAATAGGGGCGATTACATCACATCCTGAAGTCGTGTCAGGCATGACTGATGCTTGAATCCTGCAACCATCACAATCCGTATCTCAAACAAATTCAGACCTATATTGCCCGGTTACCCAGCCTGTCGACCACGGCTGCCAAGGTCCTGCAGACCTGCAACAATCCCGAGGCATCTCCCAATGATCTGAACCGCGTGATTTCCTTGGACCTGGTCCTGACGGGTCAAGTTTTGAGGCTGATTAATTCTGCGTATTATTCACTTGGCCACCCCATCTCATCACTAACCCGCGCGATCATTATGCTCGGCATCAACACCGTAAAAAATCTGGTGCTAAGTTTTGCCATCCTCGAGCAGATGCGCAATAAGCGATCTTTTCCGGTCTTATCCGTCGAGGACTTCTGGGCGCATTCACTTTGTGTCGGCGTGACAGCCAAATGCCTTGCGGTGGCAAAGGGTGTTTCTCTCACCGAACAGCAGGAATTTTTTGTGTGCGGACTCTTGCACGATTTGGGTAAAATTCCGCTGAATCACCAGTTTCCTGAGAAGTATTTTCAGGCTTTAGACATGGCCAAACGTTCTCAAAGGGCGCTGTTTCATGCCGAGGGAGTGGTCTTTGGCATCGATCATGGCGTCATCGGGGGAATGATTGCTGAAAAGTGGCAGCTGAGTCCAGCCCTGATTGAAGCCCTTTGCTTTCATCATCGTCCAGAAGAAGCCCATGAAGACAACCATCAACTGGTTTTTATCGTCGCACTGGCTGATATTTTTGCTCAGCTGCTGGGTATGGGGTCCGGAGATAAAACATTGGCCAACAACTCCCTATGCGGGTATTTACTTGAACGGGTGGGGGTGGATTGGTCATTTCTTTATGATTTACGCGACACGGTTTTAGGTGAAATCAACAAAGCCAAAATATTTTTGGAAATTGCCGAAAAGGGGTAACACGATGAAAATAAAATTTTGGGGCGTGAGAGGATCGATTCCAAGCCCGGGCCCCGAATTTGTAAAATATGGCGGAAACACGCTTTGTGTGGAGGTGTGTTTGGAGGGTTTAGACCGATTGATCATCATTGACGCCGGTTCCGGTCTGCGGTTGCTGGGTAACCAATTGATGAGCAAGCAGGTTTCCGAAAAACCGTTCAGAGTCGATATTTTCTTAACGCATACCCATCTGGATCATATTCTCGGGTTTCCCTTTTTTGCTCCCATATTTCAACACAGCACCCGATTAAATATTTACGGCCCGGTCACCTGTGAGGAGGATTCCCTGGAAGCGGTTCTCGGCGGGCAGTTGTCTTACCGTTACTTTCCAATCCGTCAGGTAGAACTGGCCGCGAACATAGATTATATAAACCTGAAAGAGGGCAGCTTTGATCTTGGCGATGGTATTCAGCTGACCACAAAATATTTAAACCATCCGCTATTATGTTTAGGGTTTCGTTTCGAATATGAAGGGAAAATATGCTGTACCGCCTATGACACGGAACCCTTTCAAAACCTTTTTATTACTGATCCTCACGATCCCGCCTTTGATACCATCATGGCCCATGAGGGGGAGGCAGCGGCCAGGGATGAAAAGCTTCGGTTAGAGGAATTTTTTGCAGGCGCAGATTTATTAATTCATGATGCCCAGTTTACTCAGCAAGAATATGAAGCTTCCAAAAGAGGCTGGGGGCATTCGCCCTTAGAACACGCCATTAAATCAGCCATGCGGTCACAGGTCAAACGCCTGGCCCTTTTTCACCACGATCCAATGCGCACGGATGCCCAGTTAGACGCATTGGCGGAAATGCATTGTGATTCTCAAGAAAGTGATTCGACCGAAGTCTTTTTTGCACGCGAGGGAATGCAGGTGGAGTTATAGGAAGTTTGAAGTGAGCTAAAATGCGCTAAAGTGCCTAAAGTTATGGTGTCGCTATGCTCCATCTCTTTTAATAAAATGGACAGAATTCCGCAACTTTAGGCACTTTAGCTCACTTCCAACTTTAGTCACTATTCAAATATCTAACGGTAATCTTTTTCGCAAATACTGCCTTTGTAATCGATAAATCAGGTCGGTTAGCAGCCTTTCATGGCGTTTGCTAATTTCAGCAAACTCAAGGGCCATTTCGTAACGCGGTGCTTCCGGATTTTTTTTCGTTCTCTTTATCTCTGCTGTTTTGATTTTTATGGGTTTTCGGCAGATTTCCGCTGGAAAAACCAATTCGACATGCTTTAATTCGCCGATATCAGAAAAAGGCGGCTCTTGGTAGACATGGCTGTCGGCTTGGACCAAGGCAGCAAGAGAACCCCCGAGGCTAATGTCAATAACTTCAAGTTCGTGTCGCGTGACGTTTATCGTGAAGCAAAGTATTGTACCGTCAGGCGCCTTGATCCTGAAAAGTTTTCTGCGTTGCTTGCGCTCTACTATTTCAGGCAGTTTAATTTTAATCTGGTTATCGGTAATTTCTCCGCCGATGGTTTTAAAGATGTATTTGATATTATCTTTCCCGGTAAATTCAAAACGGATGTGCCAGGGATCAATATCTGCGGCAGCTTCTCTAAATCCTTCAGGTGTCTCAATAATAAAGCTGGGGCCGGTTTCTTGAAGGCTAAGGGCGGTTACCTTGGTCAGGTGCTGAAAATCGGTATCTAGTAGAATCAGTTTAAGAAGGGTTTTACGCTGCAGTAATTCTTCAACTATTCCGGTGACTCCATCTCCACTAATTATTTCGGATTCGGCCATAGGCTCTTGCCGCACTCCGGGCTATAATCTTGTTATGCTATCGGCATATGCTGGATCCTGCAGCAGCTTTTTAGCAAAGTCCAGGTACTTGTCGGTTATCGCTCGGACTGCCAGCTGCAGCGCATAAGGTTTAATCGGCTTTTCCAGCAGGTAATTTACTTTTGAGGCCAAACACATATTGACTACATCATCGCTGGCATTGCCGCTGATGATGATTGCATCTTCATGGGCTGTGGGAAACTTCTTTTCGATAGCGTCCAGAAAGTAGAATCCGCTTAGCCCGCCAAGAAATACGTCAACAATGAAGATTGCTACACCGACATCACGGTTCAGGCAGTGTTCAATCGCGTTATCGGCATTTGAAAACGAGACAACATTGCCCCAGCTATAAAAGCTTTCGACAAGTTCGCGAATGACATCGCAAATACCCTTATCATCATCGATGACAATTACATCTAGCCCGTCCGACATATTTCTCCCTCCCCTATATATCTGTACTCGCCTGGCTGGGGTTTAGAGTGGAATCTCTTATTGGTTATTTTATTTATCCGCATCGCTGAATTATATTTCACTATAGTTTATGTGACCTAGGCTATATTTTTCAATTTTTCGGTACACCGTAGAAACATTTACTCGCAAGATTTTGGCTGCTTTGGGACGATTCCCACCGGTGATTTCCAGAACTTTTTCAATATAACGTTTTTCAATCTCCTCAAGGGAAAGCAGTTCCACATTTTTGCGCCTTTCCGGTCCTTCATAAGGCAGTAAATTTAGGGTCGCACCCAGCGTCAGCGTTTTTCCCTTTTCCTGCAGCACGGCTGCTGCGATGATGTTTTCTAATTCCCTTGCGTTGCCCGGACAGGAATACTGCATTAAGCGCTGTTCAAGATCAGGCGCCAGCGTACCAATTTTTTTGTCATTTGCACTCGCATGGATTTTTAAGAAATAACGTGCGATGGGCAAAATATCTTTTTTTCTTTCTCTGAGGGGCGGCATTTTAATATTATACATATTGATGCGGTAATATAGATCGGATCGAAAGCCTCCCCGAAGAATTTCCTCATTGATATCGCGGTTCGTCGCCGCGATGATGCGAACATCCACGTTCCGAATCTCGGTACTGCCAAGACGATAAAGTTCGCGTTCTTCAATTACGCGCAACAGTTTGCCTTGCAATGATGGATCCAATTCGGTGATTTCATCTAAAAACAGGGTGCCGCCATTGGCGGCCTCAAAAAATCCAATTTTTTCGCTAGAGGCATCTGTATATGCCCCTTTCGTATGGCCGAAAAATTCATCTTCAAAAATCGTTTTGCTAAAAGAAGCCATGTTGACAGCATAAAAAGGTGCATTTGAGCGGGTACTCAATTTATGAATGACGCGGGCGAGCATCTCTTTGCCGGTGCCGGATTCACCGCTGATCACTACACTGTAGTCGGTTCCGGCCACAGCTTCCACCTGATGAAATATTAGCGCCATGGCCTCATCTTCAGCCACAATATCTTTAAAAGCCTCAGGATTCTTGAGATTGGAAAATACTTTTTTGCTGCCAAACTGTTGCAACTCATGCTGCAGAGAGTGCTTTTCGAGGGCTCGGTTCACCAAAGCGATTAGCTTTTCGCTGTTCAGTGGTTTTACGAGATAATCCGATGCTCCCAGACTCATTGCCTGAACTGCAGATGCCACATCATCAATGGCACTTACGATAACGCATTCGACGTCAGGAGATTTTTCTTTGATCTTTCGCAGAACTTCCATCCCGGTCAAATGCGGCATCATCAAATCCAGCAAAATCAATTGGAAGTTATATTCGCGAACCAGGTCCATTACCCGTCGGCTATCCGATACCAACGCCGGCTCTGGCAAACCTGAGCTGACCAGGGTAGCTTTAATGCTTAACAGCAGGCCCTCATCGTCATCTACGACAAGAACAGGACTATGTTTATGCGGTATCGATTCCATTAACTTTTATGTTAGATTGAAATGCGAAAACAGTCAACGATTTTCTCTTTAAAATGTTTATAACTATTTGATATATCACTATTTATATCGATTCGTAAAATGCATCAAGCACAATAAAGTTATTTGTTATTGGTTATCAGTTATTGGTTTTGACAATTTGATCCAAGCATGTGTGTGCATCTCATCTTATGCAATAGGATTGAATCAGGTCGAGTAATCTTTCAAATAACGAATAACAAGTAACAATTAACCGTTTTTATTTCTCGGAGAAGATGCGATCAATCGTATGTTTAAGACTTTCCTGCCACGGTTTGGGCTCAATTCCGAATTGGCTTTTTAGGCGGCTGCAATCCAGTACAGCATAAGGCGGACGTCTTGCCGGGGTTGGCCATTCAGCAGTGGTGATGGGCGTCACCTGCTTAATTTGGAGGGTTGCGTGTGATTCTGCCAGCTGAATAATTTTCTCTGCCAAACCGTGCCAGGATGTGATTCCTTTGCCGCAATAATGATAGGTTCCCCAGTAAAATTTTTCAGCGGCACCGATTTTTTTTGCGATGGTCAGCAGTGCCTTTGCCAGGTCTGCTGCACTGGTGGGCGAACCATATTGATCGGCCACCACACGAAGATCTGCTCTCTCATTGCCCAGCTTAAGTATCGTTTTGACAAAATTATTCCGGTAGACACCATACAGCCAGGATGTGCGCACGATAATGTGGTTCTTCAATACGGATCGGATGACGGCTTCGCCTTGTGCTTTGCTCTGACCGTATACACCCAGAGGAGCGATCGGGTCGCTTTCTTGATAAGGCTGGCCTTTGGTACCGTCAAAAACATAATCGGTGGAAATGTGAATTAGCGCCAGGCCGTGATCAGCACAATAACGGGCAAGATAACCTGGCCCGCTTTTATTAACCGCATAGGCAATATCAGACTCATTTTCCGCCTGGTCTACATTTGTATAAGCGGCTGCATTTATCACCAGGGAAGGTGAAACACGCGTCATCATCTGGTGTAGCTGGTCTTTATGGGTGATGTCCAATTGCTGATGGCTAAGGCTTTGAATTTTATAATTAAATTCATGACCTTGACGGACCAGTTCCCGCCCAAGTTGTCCGTTGGCGCCCGTGATTAAAACTTTCATGATCCTTTTGCCGGATTATGCAGGTCTTGAGGAGAGACTTCGGTGATACACGGCAGCTGGTTGTCCTTATCCGATATAATCGGATTGTTTAGCGGCCAATCAATGCCAATGGTTGGGTCCGACCACAAAATGCCGCCTTCGTCATCCGGATAATAATAATCTGAACACTTATAGGTGACATGTGCGCTATCACTTAGCACGCAAAATCCATGGGCGAATCCTTCCGGAATAAAGACCTGCTGTTTTTTGTGCTCTGTGAGAGGAATACCCACCCAGCGGCCAAATGTAGGCGATCCGCTGCGAATGTCTACCGCCACATCAAATATTTCTCCGGAAATGACCTGTATCAGTTTGGCCTGGGGGTGGGTTACCTGAAAATGCAGCCCTCTTAAGGTGTTTTTAACCGAGAAGGAAAGATTATCTTGAACAAAGGTATAGTCCAGCCCGGCTGATTTAAATTGGCGAACATGGTACGTTTCCAGAAAGCATCCGCGGTCGTCTTCAAATACCTGCGGCTCAATAACGAGGACGCCTTCAATATCGGTAGGTATGACATTCATGCCAGCTCCCATCTTCTTTAATCTTATTCAGGCCCTATCGTCAGTCCGGTGCGGATGGATCTTCCAGGCAGTGTATTTATTTTAAGCTATTTGTGCTATTCATGCAATACTTCTGGTGATAGGTAGTGGAAAGCCGGTCGAATATGTATCGATAAGATCTCAAATTCAACCCACTTATTGATGGGCGCATCAATTCCAATTGACGAGTTAGGAGCGGGCTAGACCGTACTGCCATGTGGTTTGCTCAGGATAATTTGTATTTATCGCCGAGCTGTTCCAGCTGAATTAAATACTGCTTTTGATGGATCAAACCGATTTGAGACTGGATATCGTTTATTAAAAAATCAATATGGGGCCGGATATCAATGCCGTTTGAATTCAAGTTCTCATCATTTGCTTTGTCTAGAATAAGAACTGAATAGTATGTGGTTAATCGCCTGATTTTTGAATCTCTTCTCAATAGATAACTTTTTCCAGCCAAAGTGTTCAAAAAAAATCCGGAATATGCGTACATTACATTAAGGGTCGGCCGACCGGTTTTTACTTCATTACCGGACGTATCGGTAAGCCACAAATAAAAAGTCTGCATTACAGATTCCAGTATTTCGGCTTCATTTTGCAAGATGTCTCTTATTAGATGAACCCGCTTTTTCCCCAAAGCCCGAAAAAAATGAGCCATATTGCGATACAGGTTGTACAGAGAGGCCGTTTCACCGGTGACAGTCGGGAGATTTGCAGATAATTTTTTAATGACCTGCTGAAACTGTTGATAGGTCCCACCTTTCAGCTCATATGCTTGGACATAATCCTGCTCATCAAGATATGTGAAAAACGCTTTAATCTGTTGTTCGAGTTCTTCAAAGCTCAGGGGACCCTCTGCAGTGCGAGCACCTGTTTGGGTGCCAAAAACTTCTTTTAGTTTTTGTTGTGGAACCGTTTCACCCTTTATTGATGCCAGCTCTTCTTCAAGACCCGTTACCTTTTCCATCAACCCTTTTGTTCTTTTCTCCCATTCTACGCGCTCATCTTTTTTGGCTGTTTCAATGCTTTCCATTTGCCAGCTGCTAAATAGATTATAGCCGAAATAGACTGCGATTCCGACGATCACGATAACAATGGCTACTTTTACAAATCTTTCCATTTCTAATGTAACCCTTTCATAATAATTGAATTGTATTAGAAGTGATTTCAAAACCCCATCTAAGGCCCAATGGCTGCGTTGCGAGCCTCTTCAAAATGCTCACATACCTCCCATGTATGCTGCGCTTTTTCATCGACTCACGCCTTGTTTTGATGAACACATTAATTTATTAAAATCAAGACGTGAAATCCCGCTTTCAAGCGGGGGACCTAATCTGAAGTTTTGAAACCACTTCTAGCCAGCTGGTGCCCCCGGCAAGAATCGAACTTGCGGCACATGGATTAGGAATCCATTGCTCTATCCACTGAGCTACGGGGGCGGATCAACTTTTAAATACATAGGGTTAAATGATTTTACTATTTTACCGTCCTATCCGCATATCAGATCGGCCTCGATAATTCAAGAACCTCTTTAATGTTAAATACCCTCCAAATCAATTGATAACGGCACCCAATCTCAATCTAGCGTGCGATGGCTTTCGGATGGCTTGACGATTTGTCCATTGGCACTTTGATGATCCTGTCGGGCGAGGTTTACGTGACGAGATTCATTGATATATCGAAAGGTTGTTGCTAATTTAGCTATCTTCGTGATATAAGCATATTCTATTCTAATTACCCCGAAACGGATTGCGGGGGTAAAGCCAATCATAATCTAAATTAAACAAAAATAGGCCAGCATATGCATCTTCGGAAAAGGGTTTTGGTAACAGGCGGCGCGGGGTTTCTCGGATCTTTTTTGTGCGAGCGCCTTCTGAAAGAAAATTGCGACGTGGTCTGTGTAGACAATTTTTATACCGGTACCAAACGAAATATTGTTCATCTTCTGGAGAATCCCTACTTCGAACTGATCCGGCACGACATCACATTTCCACTCTATCTGGAAGTCGATGAAATCTATAATTTTGCCTGTCCAGCGTCCCCGATTCACTATCAAAACGATCCCGTGCAAACCACCAAGGTCAATGTGCATGGCTCCATTAACATGCTGGGTCTGGCCAAGCGCACGAAATCGAAGATTTTGCAGGCCTCCACATCAGAGGTATACGGCGATCCCACCGTGCATCCACAGACAGAAGATTACTGGGGCAATGTTAACTGTGTGGGAATCCGGTCCTGCTATGATGAAGGCAAACGATGTGCCGAGACGCTTTTCTTCGATTATTACCGGCAACATAAATTGAATATTCGAGTCATTCGAATTTTTAATACCTACGGTCCACGCATGCACCCCAACGACGGCCGGGTGGTGCCTTCAGGCCTTAAAAAATGAAGATATCACTGTTTACGGTGACGGGAAGCAAACGCGTTCCTTCTGCTACGTCGATGATATGATCGAGGGGGTGATCCGGATGATGAACAGCCCCGAGGACTTGACCGGTCCGGTGAATCTGGGAAATCCGGAAGAGTACACTATTCTTGAGCTGGCGGAAAAGATCATTGCGCTTACCCGATCCAAGTCGAAAATTGTTTTTAAACCGCTTCCGGAAGATGATCCGCTGCAGCGTAAACCCAACATTGATCTGGCAATGGATAAACTGAAATGGAAACCGCGAACGCAATTAGAGGCGGGACTTAAGGAGACGATAGACTATTTCAGGACCCTGTGAATTATACTCTAATTTAGCGATAAACGCTAAATTAGGCGTTAATAGTTATTAGTTATTTGTTATTAGAAGTCAATGGCCGCCTCATTTCATCTTACGATGAGAAGCTAGATATAAAATTAGACATCATCCTTTGAAACGAATAACAAATAACGAATAACAGATAACTCCCAATTGGGTTTTAACTCAATTGGGCGCCATCGTTAGGAGAAGTTGATGAAACGTGCGCTTATAACCGGAATTACCGGCCAGGACGGTGCCTACCTGGCCGAGTTTCTGCTGAACAAAAGGCTATGAGGTGCACGCATCAAACGCCGGGCGTCTTCGTTTAACACCGCGCGGGTGGATCATTTATACCAAGACCCCCATGAGGAAGATGTTCGCTTTTTCATGCACTACGGTGATCTCACCGATGCAACCAACCTGATCCGTGTCATCCAGGAAGCCAGCCGATGAGATCTATAACCTGGCCGCTCAGAGCCACGTGATGGTTTCCTTTGAAACCCCTGAATATACAGCCAATGCAGATGCCTCGGTACGCTGCGGTTGCTGGAGGCCATTCGCATACTGGATCGCATTGATAAGACCGTTTCTACCAGGCCTCGACGTCAGAACTCTATGGGCGGGTCAAGGAGACACCGCAAACTGAAACCACACCATTTTATCCCGTTCGCCTTATGGCGTGGCCAAACTTTATGCCTACTGGATTACGGTCACTACCGCGAAGCGTATGGAATGTATGCCTGCAACGGTATTTTGTTTAATCATGAATCCCCCATTCGGGGCGAAACCTTTGTTTCCCGCAAAATCACACGTGCTCATGGCGCGCATTGGCAAGGGCTTGCAGATGCTCTACGTCGGCAACCTCGATGCCGCCGGGACTGGGGCCACGCCAGGGATTATGTCGAAATGCAGTGGCTGATGCTCCAGCAGGACCAGCCGATGATTACGTTATTTCAACCGGCAAGCAGCATTCAGTGCGTGAATTCATCGAACTGGCTGCCAAAGAAGTGGGCATCTCCATTCGCTGGAAAGGGCAGGGACTTAAGGAAAATGGAATTGATGCCGAAAGCGGCAATGTGATCGTATGCATCGACCCGCGTTATTTTCGACCGACTGAAGTCGATACCTTGCTGGGCGACAGCTCCAAAGCCCGAAAACAGCTGGGCTGGGAACCGAAAACTACTTTTAAAGAGTTGGTAAAAGAAATGGTGGCCATGGATCTGATGGAGGCGGAAAAAGATCAACTGTGCCTACAAGAAGGATTCCAAACCTATAATCAGGCGGAATAGCTTCCTACAGAATGTTATGAGAGCTTATGACTAAATCACAAACCCAAGTTTCCGATCCTCAGCGTCATTCAGGGGTTTTAAACCAGGACTCTCGCATTTTCCTGGCCGGTCATCGCGGGATGGTCGGTTCTGCGATCTATCGTCGGCTGCAGGCTGAAAATTATGGTAACATCATCACGCGGTCCCATGCCGAACTGGACCTTGTCAATCAGGCAGCGGTGCGCCATTTTTTTGAAAATGAAAAAATCGATGCGGTTATTTTAGCTGCAGCGAAAGTTGGCGGTATCCATGCCAATGACACCTATCGGGCCGAGTTTATTTTTGAAAACATCATGATCCAGGCCAATGTGATTCATGAAGCTTACCGGTCGGGGGTGCAACGGTTGTTATTTTTGGGCAGTTCATGTATTTATCCTAAATATGCCCAACAGCCGATGCGTGAAGAGCAGCTTTTGACCGGGATTCTGGAACCCACCAATGAACCCTATGCGATTGCAAAAATAGCCGGCATCAAGCTATGTGAGTCTTACAATTGCCAGTATGGGACGCATTACCGATCGGTAATGCCCACCAATCTCTATGGACCCAATGATAATTTTGACCTGGAAAATTCACACGTTCTGCCGGCCATGATGCGCAAGTTTCATCTGGCAAAACTTGCCCGCGTCGGGGATTGGGAAAGCATTCAGAAGGATGAAGCTTTATTTGGTCCCATTTCGGTTGATTTTCAACAGGGTTTGAAGAAGATTGCCCGTACCCGGGGGTCCGATTCTCAGCTGCCATCTGCCCTCCGCCTTTGGGGCAGCGGGCGGCCCAAAAGGGAATTTTTGCATGTCGATGATCTGGCCTCTGTCTGCCTTTTTTTGTGTAATCTGGCCGATGATGCTTATGCGGCTGCTTGTGCCGTGTCCTTTGAAAAACCGGATCAAGCGACACACAAAGTACATTCGGTCCCGGCAAATTCCGATCGAAAAGATCGAAGCCGGGTATCCCATCTTAATGTAGGCAGCGGAAAAGATATTCGTATCGCGGAACTGGCGGAGGTCGTGCAAGAAGTGGTCGGCTATGAAGGCGCTGTCAGCTGGAACACCTCGATGCCGGATGGCACACCCCGCAAACTGTTGGATATATCGCGATTAACACAGCTGGGATGGAAGCCCCGCATCAGTCTGCGCGAAGGCATTAAAAGCACCTATAAGTGGTATCTTGCTCAAAGCGAATTAAGACATAACAAAATATAGATAAATATCTTCAGATATAAGCGAGCGGCGGTCTCAAACAAAGCAGGTCTCTTTTTGGAGATCGCTGATGATAACTTTTACTGCGCACGACTTCGACTTAAATAAAGGAGGACAAATGGTAACCATTGACCCACAAAAAAGACTGTACCCGGTAATTTTAGGATTGGTGATCGCTATGGTCATTTCTGCCGGCGGCTGTTCGTCGTTAACCAAAAAGGATAAAACCGCCACGGCACCCTCAGCGAAAACCGGTTCCGGGGTGCCGGCCCTGTATTATGATTTCGGCGATGTTCTGGTTCCCAAAGAACTCAAGGTCGACAAAAAATCATCTTTTATTTACCAAACCGAGGGTTTTTCTGCCGGGGTACTGATTTTAAAGGGTCGCATTGAAACCAGTTCATTAATATCGTTTTTTGAAAGCAATATGGCCAAGGATGGTTGGAAGATTCTCAGCTCATTTAAGTCCGGGCGAACCATGCTGCTGTTTCAAAAAGCCCATCGCTGGTGTGTGATGAATATCACCGACGAGACCTTTAATACCTATGTTGAAATTTGGGTGGCCCCGACCATCTAAGGGCCAAACCGGTCTGTTAAAATAACCAACATTCAGCTTGGCGTAAAGCCGCTAGGCTCGCCTGGTCTTTAAGGCTCGATGGGTCTTTACGTGAAATCGTAAACCATGATGGAAAATGAAAAACAGAATTAAAAATAAAAAAGTTATTCTGGCTGTCTGTGGCGGTATTGCGGCCTACAAAAGCATCGAAATCCTGCGGCTATTAAAAAAGGCGGAGGGCGAGGTGCGGGTTATTTTAACCAAAAGCGCCCAGTGGTTTGTCGGCGCACTTACGTTTGAGGCCCTGTCGGGGCAGCCGGTTTTCAAGGATATGTTTCAAGACGGCAGTGAGGCGTCTTTGCGGCACATTGATTGGGCTCAGGAGGCCGATGGTGTCATTATTGCCCCGGCCACGGCAAACATGATTGGAAAACTGGCAAACGGCATTGCAGACGACGCCTTGAGCACCTTTATGCTGGCGGTCACATCACCGGTTCTGATTTGCCCTTCCATGAACACCCACATGTACGCAAACCAAGCGGTTCAGCGAAATCTTGACACGCTCAGATCCGATGGATATTTTGTAATGGAACCGGGCTCCGGCCAGTTAGCTTGCGGCACCACCGGTCCGGGGCGACTCCCCGAACCGGAACAAATTTTTGATCGATTTCTGAGTTGCCTGTCACCCAAAGATCTGGTTGGAAAAAAAATACTTGTCACCGCCGGTCCGACCATCGAACCCATCGATCCGGTACGATTCATCAGCAATCCCTCATCGGGAAAGATGGGCTTTGCCCTTGCCAGGGCGGCAGAGCATCGCGGAGCTGAAGTTACCCTCATTTCCGGCCCGACGCATCTGGCCGATCCGATGAATGTGACCACAATCAGAGTTCGTACCGCTGAAGAGATGGCGGACCACGTATTTCAGCAAATGGAAAATGCGGATGTGATCATTAAGAGCGCCGCGGTTTCCGATTATCGTCCGCAAGAAAGCCAAGTCCATAAGATTAAAAAAGGTAAAAACGAACTGGTTTTACGGCTGCAGCAAAATAAAGACATTTTGAAGGCGCTTGGCCGGAAAAAGAAGCATCAGGTTCTGGTGGGATTCGCAGCTGAAACCAAAGATTTGGAAAAAAACGCTACCCAAAAACTGGTTGAAAAAAACCTTGATATCATTGCGGGCAATCTGGTGGGGTCGTCGGATTCCGGTTTTGAGTCCGATAGCAACACGGTTACGCTTTTTTTTAAAGACGGTACCAGAGAATCATTGCCCACCATGGAAA